>CEWR01013104.1_pt1 | contig 47956 bp, 45 predicted proteins | sample 356321 | NCBI WGS metagenome assembly CEWR01 (sample SAMEA2621551, study PRJEB7988) | marine metagenome | biome: marine biome (ENVO:00000447); feature: mesopelagic zone (ENVO:00000213); material: "saline water (ENVO:00002010), including plankton (ENVO:xxxxxxxx)" | depth 790 m
CAAAATGAACCTGTGAAAACACAGTTTAACTAATGACAAAAAAGATTCAATTACCTCATTTATATCATATTTAAAGCTTTTAAAACACTCTAACTTTGCAAGTATCAAACAACAAAAACATCTAACAAAATGGCAAAGTGCATCAATTGTGAGAACTTAAATTGTTTAATTAAAAAAAACAGTTTGAACGCAAACATAAATGAGTTTCTTAAAAAGAAACACACCATAAGGTGTAAAAAATCTCAACAATTTATTATAGAAGGTACTCCTGCTCATGGACTCTTCTTTGCATATAAAGGGAAAGTGAAAGTTGTTAAAACTGGAGTTGATGATCGTGAACAAATAGTTAGATTTGCAAAAGATGGTGAAATAATTGGTCATCGTGGCGGGTTTGGATCTTCAAAATACTACTCGATATCTGCACGAACTTTAGAAGACACAACGCTCTGTTATTTTTCTAGAGAGGATCTAAAAGAAGTTTTATTAACTACTCCTACTTTGACTTTTGACTTTATGTTATTCTATGCCGATGAATTGAGCGAAAGTGAGACACGAGTAAGAAAACTGGCTCAAATGTCAGTCAGAGAAAGAGTTATAGACACTTTATTATTTATAGACGAAAAGTTTGGATCTACAGACGACCTATTAAACGTAAGCTTGAGTAGAAAAGATTATGCCGATTATTCAGGTACTACAGAAGAACAAGTAATCAGAATCTTATCATCACTAAAAAAACAAACCTATCTAAATGCCAAAGGGAGAAAACTTGGTATAGCAAACTTCGACGCGCTGAAAAAAGAAATATCAAAACACAATTTCTCTCAAGACAATTAAATATCTGTTTCATTCTATAAAAACTCAGCAATATAATTGTTGCGTTTTTTTTGCTCTTACCTTAAATTTAAAACCTGTTTTTTAACATGTTTTATGATGTTTTAAAACCGACTAAAACACACTTAAAAGACTGTTTAATACTGTTAATTCTCATTATCTACCTTATCAATGACACATATATTTGTACCATAATAAAAACGGTAAAATATCAAACGATAAAACTATTAATATGAAGACAACAATTTTAAAAATAACAGCCTTAGCAACTATTCTGTTAGCTGTTTCTTGTGAAAGTAAAGAAAAAAAGGAAAAAGAAAAATCATCACCGATCTCAATATCTACATTAGAAGTAGAAAAGGCACAATTAACATTTGGTTTTATTAAATTAACTGACATGGCTCCTTTGGCAATTGCAAAGGAAAAAGGATTTTTTGAAGAAGAGGGGTTATTCGTCTCTGTAGAAGCTCAGTCTAATTGGAAAAACATATTAGATAGAGTTATTGATGGACAACTTGACGGAGCTCACATGCTAGCGGGGCAACCTATTGCAGCAGGAGCCGGATTTGGACGTCAAGCAGAGCTAGTAACTCCATTTTCAATGGATTTAAATGGAAATGCAATTACAGTATCAAACAATGTGTGGGATGGAATGAAACCACATGTGAAAAAAGGACCTGATGGTACACCTATTCACCCGATTTCTGCAGATGCATTAAAACCGGTAATTACAGCGTACAAAAACAATGGTAAAGCATTTAAAATGGGAATGGTATTTCCAGTATCTACACATAATTATGAAATTAGATATTGGCTAGCATCAGCGGGAATACATCCTGGAATGTATTCTGCTAGTAATATTCAAGGACAAATTGATGCAGAAGTTTTACTATCTGTAACACCACCGCCACAAATGCCAGCTACTCTAGAAGCAGGAACTATCTTCGGATATTGTGTAGGAGAGCCTTGGAATCAGCAAGCTGTATTTAAAGGAATTGGAGTACCTGTAGTAACAAACTACGATATCTGGAAAAACAACCCAGAAAAGGTATTTGTAATGACGAAAGAATTTGTTGCAAAATACCCAAACACCTCTGTTGCGATAACGAAAGCATTGATTAGAGCAGGTAAATGGTTAGATACACCGGGAAACAGACCAGAAGCTGTTAAGATTTTATCTATGTCTCAATATGTTGGAGCTGATGAAGCTGTAATTGCAAACTCTATGACAGGTACTTTTGAATTTGAAAAAGGAGACAAACGTGACATGCCAGATTTTAACGTATTCTACCGTCACAATGCAACGTACCCATTCTACTCGGATGCTGTATGGTTCTTAACTCAAATGAGAAGATGGGGTCAAATTCCTACTGAAAAATCAGCTGCATGGTATGCTGAAACGGCTAAAGATATTTACCGTCCAGATATCTGGTTAAAAGCAGCCAAAATATTAGCCGAAGAAGGTAAAATTCCTGCAACAGACATTCCTTCTACAGATGGATATAAACCAGCAACAACTGATTTTATCGATGGAAAAAGCTTTAACGCAAAAGATCCTATTGGATATATCAATAGTTTCAAAATTGGAAACAAAGACAAATAAGTCTTAACAGTAAAAACTCAAAATCAACACTTGAGCAATAACAAACTCAAGTGTTTTTTCAAACACCTAATTGAACATTCGTTTTCAATATTTCAAACAACAACAAAATGAAAGATTCTATCATAAAGGTACTTCGGTTTATTGGTCTTGGTTTTTTTGAACCAGTAGTGCGATTGGCAAGTGGAGAAGACTCTAAGAAAAACATAACAGACATCTTAAAGAGAATAGTGGCTCCATTGGCATCTATTCTACTATTCATTGGAGTATGGTATACTGGATCAAAATCTCTTTACAATACCGAAGCTAATTACATAATTGAAAAAACTTTAAAAGATCAAGGACAAGCTGAAGCAGATAAAATCGCAGCGTGTATTGAATCTGGAGATGCTGCTTGTCAACCAAATACACTTCCTTCACCTGCTCAAGTATGGGTATCTTATAAACTACTTTTAGAAGATCATAAAGCAATTAGCGCAGACAAGGAAGCTTTTAAAATGAAGACAGCTGCTTTAAATAAAAAGAGAATTTCACAAGGAAAACAAGCAATTGTTTATACAGGTAGACCTTCTTTTGTTGATCAAATAAAAACAAGTTTAAAAACAGTGTTTGCAGGATTTTTATTGGCGCTGTTAATCGCAACTCCTATTGGTATTATCATAGGACTGAGCGAAACCCTAAGAACATCTTTCAACTGGTTAATTCAGATTTTAAAACCTGTATCTCCTGTAGTATGGTTACTACTAGTATTCATGATTGTAAAAACATTGACAAAAGATTCGACAAGTGATACCTCATTTATCATTTCATTTATTAGTGTTGGTTTATGTTCTATGTGGGCTACTTTAGTGAACACCGCTATGGGAGTTTCAACAGTTGATAAGGATTATTTAAATGTTGCAAAAGTATTGAAGTTAGGAACATTCCAAAAAATATTTAAAGTGATCTTACCCGCATCATTGCCTTTAATTTTTACAGGCTTAAGAATTACACTATCGGTAGCTTGGATGGTATTAATTGCTATTGAATTATTAGCTCAAAGTCCTGGTTTAGGTTCTTTTGTTTGGGAAGAATTTCAAAATGGAGCCATGGACTCAAATTCTAAGATTATCGTTGCCATGTTTATCATTGGTCTGATTGGATTCTTATTAGATAGAATTATGTTGACTATTCAAAAGTATATTTCTTTTGATAAAAATGAAGGAATATAGCAACAATATGGAATTGTGTAACTGTTGAATCGTTGAAGTGTAACAACCTACTATTAGAGCTTCAATCATAGTAAACAAATACAATTAAACAAAAGAGATGGTAAACAATTACACGTTTACACAGTTCAACAATTAAACATAAAACATGGCCTATTTAGAATTAAAAAATGTTTGTAAAACATACGGATCTGGTGAAAATGAAACTAAAGTCTTAGATAATATAAACTTGACTATTGAAGAAGGCGAATTTGTAGCCATTGTTGGGTTTACTGGCAGTGGAAAAACAACTTTAGTGAACTTAATAAATGGATTGATAAAACCTACAAGTGGTGAAGTCTTGTTTAAAGGAAAACCTGTAGAGGACACAAGTCACGAAAGAGGCGTTATCTTTCAAAACTATTCTCTTTTGCCTTGGCTTACTGTATATCAAAACATAGAAATGGCCGTAAACCAAGCCTTTCCCAAAGAAAAAAAATCTGTAAAAGACCTTAGAATTAGAGACTATGTAGAAATGGTAAGTCTTTCTCATGCTATCAACAAAAGACCCAAAGAATTATCTGGAGGTATGCGTCAGCGAGTTTCTGTAGCCAGAGCACTATCTATGGATCCTGAAATGATTATTATGGATGAACCTCTTGGAGCATTAGATGCCTTGACAAGAGGAAACCTGCAGGATGAGATTCTTACTATCTGGAATAGAAACAAACGTACAGCTTTGCTTATTACCAATGATGTTGATGAAGGAATCTATATGGCTGATAGAATTATTCCATTGCGTCCTGGACCAAAAGCAACTTTAGGACCTGAATTTAAAATTAACATTGACAGACCTAGAGATAAAACAGCATTGAATGACAATACAGAATACAAAAAAACAAGAAATTCCATTATAGAATACTTGATGCATATTGGTAGTGAAAGATCAACTGGAAATAAAGAAATCTACCTTTTACCAGAACTAGAACCTAAAGATTTAAGATGGGATTTTAGTCCAAGCAAATAACAACGTAAGAAACGAATACAATGGAAACAAAAACAATATTGCAACAAAAATTCGATCCAAAAGATGTCATGTTAGATCTTAGGGACTTAAAAAAAGTATATCCTACTCCAAATGGAGATTACATAGTTTTAGAAGAGCTAAATCTTCAAGTTAAAAAAGAAGAGTTTATTACTATTATTGGTCATTCAGGATGCGGTAAAACAACGATGCTATCTATGATTGCTGGTTTGAATGAAATTTCTGGAGGAAAAATTGCTGTTTTGGGATCTTCAATAAAAGGCCCTGGACCCGATAGAGGTGTCATTTTTCAAGCTCCTAGTTTAATGCCATGGATGACAGCTATGGAAAACGTACTATTGGGAGTCAAAAAAGTATTTCCTCACGGAACAAAAAAAGAAAGAGAAGACATCTGTAAATACTATTTAAGCAAAGTAGGTTTAGATGGGTCTTTCGAAAAAAGAGCCTCTGAATTATCTCAAGGAATGCAGCAACGTGTAGGAATCGCAAGAGCATTTGCTATCAAACCTAAAGTACTTTTGTTAGATGAACCTTTTGGAATGTTAGATTCTTTAACAAGAGGAGAGTTACAAGATGTTTTGATAGAGATTTGGAACAAAGAAAAAATTACGGCAGTAATGATTACGCATGATGTAGATGAGTCTATATTTTTATCAGACAGAGTCGTGATGATGACTAGTGGTCCGTCTGCTAAAATTGGAGACATATTACCCATAGCGTTTGAAAGACCTAGGTCTAGAAAGTCGGTATTGGCACATGACGACTATTACACATACAGAAAACATCTAATTGACTTTCTAGAACACTAAAACTGATAAATAATCAATTTTAAATGTTATAAAAAGGCATTAAAAGCTGTGAAAAATCATATTTTAAATACAATCAAACACATAGATTTGTCACATCTATCAAAAGAAATAAAAACGAAATTAATCAACTATTAAAATTAAAAAAGATGAAAATTAAAATTACACTTATCGCCTTATTGATGTTTACAACATCTTCAATTATGGCTCAGTTTTCTTTAGAAGGTGAGTTTAGACCACGTTCTGAATTGTTTGGAAACGGACAATCAAAAACAGCAGTAGACAGTGATAAATCATATGTATCTACAAGTGTTAGAGCAGCATTAAAAGCTACCTATAAAACAGAAAGCTATACTTTATTTACAAGTTTTCAAGAAGTATTTAAATTTGGAGATCGTCCTCAGATTTCTGCCAGTGGAAATGGAAATTTTAGAGTTCAAGAAGCCTGGGCAGACATTAAGCTTTCTGAAACAACAACTTTTAAAATTGGACGACAACCGATATCTTACGACGATCAACGAATATTAGGAGGTCTAGGATGGGCGCAACAAGCAAGAACTCATGATGCAGGTATCTTTCAGTACAGGAAAGAAGGATACAATTTAAAAGTGGGAGGAGCACTAAATACACCCACGAATGCTATTTATGGAACAGATGCAGCTTTTTCATATAGAGAAATGGCTTATGTACATGCGAATAAAAAATATGCAAACTTAAATATTAGTGCTCTAGGTCTTTTAAATACTTTCCAAACAATTGCAACAAACAAGTCTACTTTAATAACAGCGGGTTTACATGCAAACTATAAAATTAAGAGTCTTACTTTAAAAGCAAACGCATATATACAAGACGGCGACAGAACTGTTGGAGGTACAGCTCAAGAAATTAGTGGCGCATATTTAGCAAGTTTAGACGCAAGTATAAAGGCTACTGAAAAAACAAGTTTTAGCCTCGGTGGAGAAGTTATCTCTGGTAAAACTGACGATAATACATTTGGATTCTTTCCTCTGTTTGGAACAAATCATGCTTTTAACGGTTTGATGGATCGTTTTTATGTTGGTAATCATGCTAATGCAGCAGGATTGGTAGATGTAAATGCAGGAGTTAAAACTAAAATAGGTAGCTATGCGGTTTCTCTAAAAGGACACTATTTTAAAGAACAATCTCTAGATAAAGGGGATTTAGGGACTGAATTAGATCTAGTAATCGCTAAGAAATTCAAAGGATACAAATTGGTAGGTGGTTATTCTCAATTTTTTGAACCAAGCGACGTTATTGGAAAAGACACTCAAAACTGGGCTTGGTTAATGCTTATTATCAAACCTAAATTCTTATAGAAATAGTATTGGAGTCCATAGAATTCAAACTTTAAAAACTGCTTTTCGAAGCGGTTTTTTTATTTTTTACTCTATTTATTAAAACTTTCTGATGCATATAAAAACCTGTTATATTCATTTGATTGCGACCCAAATATAGCTCTAAATAGTTTGCCTTATTTTGTGATCAAAACCCACTGATGCGTACCTTCTAGATCAAATTGATCATATAGGCTATGGTCTCCATCTATTTAAATAGGAATAGCAATTCTGTAATCGTAAAAACACTTAGTAACAATGACTTTAATTGGTATGCCATCATAAGACCCATTTTCTTGTCTGAAAATATTTTACAAGCATTGATGCTATGCGTTCATTTGAATTTTCCATTCCATTTTTTACACTAAAAAACGACAATCTATTTGCTATTCGTCCATCTAAAAAGAACAAAAAACCGAAGCAATTTCTCATTTTGGCGATATATAAAAAACCAATTTTAAATTTATTCTATCCAAGAATTCTCAAATTTGTTGGCAAATTTTGGAGCTTCTTTATTCATCATCTTTTGAATAGTCGTATGCATCCAAACAAGACATACAATCCCCAGGAAAAACATTAACAACCAACTACTCGACCATAAACCTGTTTCTTGTAATAAGTACCCAAATAAAATAGGACAAATAAACCCACCTAAACCTCCTAATACACCAACCATACCTCCTACTACTCCAACTTCTGTTGGGAAATAATCAGGTATATGTTTATAAACAGCTGCTTTACCAATTCCCCAAATTGAACCAATAATTATACTTAGAATTGCAAAAACCCATAAGTTGGCTTGAAAATAAATATGAGTACTCCCTTTTATAATTAATTGCTTTTTACTAACCTTATCTCCAACTTCAACAATTGCTTCTTGCCACGTTTCTTTGATAGGTAAAATATGAATTTCGTTATCTACATTATTCAGTAAATCGTCTTTGGCTGCTATAGGATATTCTCTTTCCCCTATTTTTACGTAATTATCTGTAATCTCCATGACCACTCCCGCTTGTTTAGAAACAACTCCTTTACCATCGGCATAAATATCCATTTTTGGCACAACCAGCATAATACTTACGACAACTGTAGAACCCAATACCCAGTACATTACTTTTCTTGCTCCCCATTTGTCTGACATCCAACCTCCAAAAGCTCTTATCAATCCTGAAGGAAGTGAAAAACATGAAGCCAAAATACCTGCAGTCACCAAATCTAAATTATATACGTTTGTATAATAGGGCACTAACCACCCTGCAAAAGCAACAAAACATCCAAAAACCAAAAAATAATACATTCCAAATCGCCAAACTCTAATGTTTTTTAATGGCTGTAGTTGTCTTTTTAAAGTCTTTTTTGCTGCAGTACTTTTTTTGTTTTCTGTTAATAGAAAAAATAGAACTGCGGTTAAAACCAATACACCTGCATAAATCTGTGGCATAACTCTCCACCCTTCTAAATTCGTTTTTCCATCCGTTAAAAAATAAAGTAACCTAGGTCCAACAAGAGTAGTTATTGCAGCTCCTGCGTTACCTGCACCAAAAACACCTAATGCAGTACCTTGTTTTTCTTTCGGATACCAAACAGAAGAAAATGCAATTCCAACAGCAAAACTTGTTCCTGACAACCCAAATCCCAAACTACACATGGCATACCAAAAAAATGTATCAACATAGGAAAGCAGAAACATTGGGATAGCACATAGAATTAACAGAATTGTAAATACCGGTTTACCACCAAATTTATCCGTTAAAATTCCAGCTGGCAATCTCATAACCGCTCCTGTTAGAACAGGAATTCCTATCAACCAACCGATTTCAATAGACGTCCAATCAAAGACCTGATTGTCTACCAAAAAAGTTACCAAAACAGCGTTCAACATCCATACAGCAAAACATATAGTAAATGCAAATGTGTTCATAAACAACACTCGATTCGATTTCTTAAGATTTATTACTTGTTCCATTTTAATTTTTAATTGAATAATTTGACACGGCAAAAATACGTAATTATAATAAAAACTAAGTATATTTACGTAAGTAATTGTGTTTTTAATCATACTATTATATATCTAATAGCAGTTTAAAAGAATAAAAACGCAGTATATACTTATGTTGAACCACTTGTAAAATCAAAACAAAAAAATTTCAAACACCGACAATTAAAATAAACCCATATACAATAGAGACTTACACTACATCAACCAAACATCAAAAAAACGTATCTTAAAATCGAATACGTAAACTAATACGTATAAAACTATTAAATACTCAGAAGTTCTCTTATATTTGTGCAAGAAACTAAAGTTTTAAAACAGTGGAAGAAACAATAAAAATCCTTTTAGCAGACGATCATTTATTAGTAAGAAATGGTATAAAATCTTTATTAGAAGAAGAGGCAACTCTTGAAGTAATTGGTGAAGCGGCCAATGGTCAAGAAGCTCTGCAACTTGCAAAACGATTACAACCAGACCTTCTTATTATTGACGTAAGGATGCCAATTATGGATGGAATTGAAGCTGTAGGATACTTACATGATTACGCGCCAAATACGAAAGCAATAGTACTTTCAATGCATGATTCTGAAGAGTACATACTTAAATCTATAAAGGCTGGAGCAAGTGGATATTTATTAAAAGACACTGGAAAACCTGAGTTTATCAAAGCTATCAACACAATCTATAAGGGAGGTAAATATTTTAGTGGAGACATCTCTAATGTAATTGTTTCTAATTACCTTCAAAATTCTAATCCTGTTCCTGAGAAAACTTCCGCACCTTTAAGTGTACACGGACTTACTAAAAAAGAAGTAGAAATTCTTGAGTTAATATTATCTGGAAAAACGAATACTGAAATATCTGATACTTTAGGAAAAAGTAAGCGTACTATCGAGACACATCGCTTCAATCTAATGAAAAAATTGAATGTTAAAAATTTAATCGAACTCTCTTCAAAAGCAAAAGCTTTAGGGTTTTCTTAGTAAACCTCTTTTTTATCATACTAAAAGTAAGGAATTAAGTATAAAATAATATTTACATAAAAATTACGTATACTACTACGTATTACTACGTAATTTTGTAGCTTTGCACAAGCAAAACAATTACATATATAGAAAAGTTGTTATTGCTCACAACACAAAAATCTACCTAGTAGATTTATCAAACTGAGAAAAACACATATCTATGTCAATATCGAAATCCTATAAAACAACCTGTTCCTATTGTGGCGTAGGCTGTGGAATTATTGTAGACAAAAATCATAATGGCACTTTAAAAGTAAAAGGAGATCCAGATCATCCAACAAACAAAGGAATGCTTTGTTCTAAAGGGATGAACTTACATTATGTAGCACAGGATACTTCAGATAGAATATTACACCCTGAAATGAGATGGAGTAAAAACCATCCGATGGAAAAAGTTTCTTGGAATACTGCTTTAGATAGAGCTTCTAATGTTTTTAAAAGTATCATTAAAAAACATGGGCCGGACAGTGTTGGTTTTTACGTTTCTGGACAATGTTTGACTGAGGAGTACTACTTAGTAAACAAGCTTACAAAAGGATTTATTGGCACAAACAACATAGACACAAACTCAAGATTATGCATGAGTTCTGCAGTAGTCGGTTACAAAAAAGCACTTGGAGATGACAACGTGCCAATTGCTTATGAAGATATTGAATTAGCAGATACATTTCTTATAACAGGAGCAAACCCCGCTTGGTGCCACCCTATTCTTTATAGAAGATTAGAAAAACACAAAGAAGAAAACCCAAACACAAAAATTATAGTTGTAGACCCTAGAAAAACACAAACTTGTGCAATCGCAGATTTACATTTACAAATTATACCTGGTACCGATGTAGTGCTTCACAATGCAATCGCAAAGCGACTCATTGACAAGAAAAAAGTTGATTTAAAATTTATCAAAAACAGCACTAATAATTACGAAGTTCTTAAAAAAATGGTTTCGGAAACTTCTCTATCTGAGGCTGCCAAAATATGCGGAATTACGGCTGCCGAAATAAAATTAGCTGCTCAATATATTGGAAACGCAAAAGGATTTATTTCAATGTGGACCATGGGGCTAAACCAAAGTGTTATTGGAGTAGACAAGAATGTTTCTCTTTTAAACATATCTTTATTAACTGGGCATATAGGAAAACCTGGATCAGGCCCGTTTTCATTGACTGGACAACCCAATGCCATGGGAGGTAGAGAAGTTGGAGGTATGGCAAACTTACTGGCCGCTCACAAAAACTTAGCAGACCCTATAGACAGAAAAGAAGTTGAAGACTTTTGGGGGTCGAATCAAATATCTGCAAAACCCGGACTGACGGCTACAGAAATGTTCGATGCTTTAGACAGCGGATCATTAAAAGCAATATGGATCATATGTACGAATCCTGCAGTAACACTACCAGACTCAAATAAAATAGAACGTGCTTTGAAAAAAGCAAACTTTGTGGTAGTTCAAGATATATCACATAATTCTGAAACAGCAGCATTTGCAGACTTATTATTACCTGCAGCGGGCTGGCTGGAGAAAGAGGGAACGATGACAAATTCTGAAAGAAGAGTTAGTTATTTACCCAAAGGAATTAATGCTCCTGGAGAGGCACTTCCTGATGCAGAAATCTTATGGCGATTTGCTCAAAAAATGAATTTCCCAGGATTTAATTACAAGAATGTTAGCGAAGTGTACGATGAACATTGTTTACTTACAAAAGGAACTAAAATTGACGTATCGGGATTATCACATAGTAGACTGATAAATGAAGGAACCATGCAATGGCCTGTTCCACATAATACACACAAAGGAACAACAAGACTTTATACAGATCATAAATTTGACACTCCAAATGGAAAAGCTGCTTTCAATGTTCCGACACATACAGAAAATCAGTCTGAAAAAACCTCTTCTAAATTTCCATTAATATTAAATACGGGTAGAATTAGAGACCAGTGGCACACCAGAACAAAAACTGGAAAAGTACAACGTCTGCTAAACCACATTGAAAAACCATATTTAGAAATGAATGGGGTTGATGCTCATAACAGAGGTCTAAAAGAAGGAGATATAGTTGTAATAAGCAACAAAAGAGGAGAAGTTAGAGTAACCGTTCAAATAAACTTTGATATACGTACCGGTGTCGTTTTTATGCCTATGCATTTTGGTAAAATATTAAATAGCTCACATGGTAGAGCAAATAATTTAACGAATAATTTAATTGATCCCGTATCTAAAGAACCTGATTTTAAATACGCTGCCGTAGAAGTAAAAAAATACAAGAAAGAAAAACAAAAGGTCTGTATCATTGGTGGTGGTGCAGCTGCATATCGTTTTGTTCAAACCTATAGAGAAAATAACGAAACAGACATCTTAGAAGTATTTTCTATGGAACCAACACCTTTCTACAACAGAGTACTTTTACCAGAGTATGTAAGTGAGGAAATGACCTGGGAAGAATTACAAAAAATTAAAAAAGGAGAGCTAGATAAGTTAAAAGTAAAATTATATGCTAGTACGTCTATCACCAAAATAGATAGAGAACATAAAATAATTACAGATAATAATGATGTCACTCATAGTTATGATATTTTAATTATGGCAACAGGAAGTAGAGCTTTTGTGCCCCAAGATGCACAACTAGAATTACCTGGTCGTTTTACGATGCGCAACAAGGCAGATGCTGATGGATTAAAAAATTATTTAGACCAAACAGGATTGCCATTCAATGAACAACATGTTCTTATTGTTGGTGGCGGTTTGTTAGGACTTGAACTTGCAGCTGCATTAAATAAAAGAGGTGTAAATATTACAATCGTTCAAAGAGCCTCTCGTTTAATGGAGCGTCAATTGGATAGAGTTGCTAGTAGATTATTAGCGCAAGATGTACAGGAAAGAGGGATTCAAACGTATTTTGATAATGAAGTAAATACAGTTTTTGAAAATGATGAAGCAAACAGCTTATCGATCAATTTAAAAACAGGTAAAACTATTTCTGCAAATGCAATTGTATATGCTATTGGAACGATCCCAAATATTGAACTGGCCAGATCTTCAAAATTAACTGCTCAAAGAGGTGTGGTTGTAAATCAATATTTACAGACAAGTGATCCAACAATTTTTGCAATGGGAGAAATTGCAGAGTTTAACAACAACTTATTTGGAATTACTTCTGCTGCTGAACAACAGGCTAATATTGCTGCTAAATTTATTTTAGGTGATTTAAACAGTCATTACAAAGGCTCTGTATTAATGAATATCTTGAAGTTTGAAGATTTAGATTTATGCAGTATTGGAAATATTGAATATCCTGAAAATGACAATTCATATCAAGAGATTTTATTAATGGATGTGAGTAAAAGGTTCTACAAAAGATGTATCGTTAAAGATGATCGATTGGTAGGTGCCGTGATGATGGGTGATAAAAGCGAATTTGCTGAATTCAAAAGTTTGATTGAAGACAGAACAGAGCTATCAGACAAGCGTGAAGAATTATTAAGAGGTCAAAGTAATTCAGTGCCGGTATTAGGAAAACTAATTTGCTCTTGTAGTCAAGTAGGAGAAGGAAATCTTGCCGAAGCTATTAAAGGAGGTTGTAAAGAATTTACAGCTTTATGTAAATCTACAGGTGCAGGTTTAGGATGTGGAAGTTGCAAGCCTGAAGTAAGAGATATTTTAAAAGAACAAATTCAATTGGCTTAAGTCAACTAAAAATAAAGAATCATGACAAACGAATTACAACGTATTTTCATCAAGGGTGGCGTTTTATCGCCAGGTGAACTAAAAAGAGTAATTGAACTTGCAGAAGCTTTGGGCTTAGACGAAATATCTTTTGGCTCACGCCAAGATATTAATATTCCAATTAAAGAATCTGATCAAGACATACTAAAAAAATTCCCTGATTTAACGATGGCTACAGTTTCTGAGGCAGAATTTCAAAACATTGTATGCTCTTATGTTTCTTCAGATATTTTCAAAAACACCTCTTGGTTAAACGGAGTGAAATATTTATATATTCTTGAAAACTTTAGGTATACACCAAAATTAAAAATAAACATTACCGACCCAAAGCAACAATTAGTTCCTTTGTTTAGTGGTGAATTAAACTTTATTGCCTCAGCGCATGAAGATTATTGGTATTTGAATTTAAAATTACCAAACTGGGAGGAAGCAGTATATTATCCTGTATTAATTTTCAGTTATGATATCCATAAAATATCAAAAGAGATTGAAGATATTTATACAGATGCAGATGACATAGAAGAATTATTTGACTTGATAAATGCAAATTTAGAGACAAACAACCGTACAATAGAAAAAGAATTGAATGTCCCATACGAACCATTTCCCTATTATGAAGGGATGAATAAAATGGGTATCAACAGATATTGGCTAGGTCTTTACTGGAGAAATAACAAATACGATTTAAGTTTCTTAAAAGATTTTTCAGATTTCTGTCTGGATCATAAAATCGGGAAAATATGTATCACTTCTTGGAAATCTTTTATTGTAAAAGGTATTTACAAAGAAGATCAACTTACACTAGAGAAGTTTTTAGGAAAAAGAGGAATCAATGTGCGTCACTCTTCTTTAGAAATGAATTGGCACATTCCAGTAGCAGATATAAATGCAATGAATTTGAAAGAATTCATCGTAAAAAGTTTTGACCAAAACGACATCAGTACGTATGGCATGACTTTCGGAATTAGCAATCATGGACAAAACAAAGCGTATTTTACTACTGCAATGGTAGAGAAAAACAAAACTCCTGATATTGTAAAAAACTTTCAGGTAAGACCCACTTTCAATGTTTTATACTCTAAAAACTTTGATCCTAATACACTAGATTATATTGTATACGCACAAGATGTAGACAAAATTGAGTTGCCTGGTTTGTTAATGGAGTTAAGTAAAATGTATTTTGATCAGCTTGGAGACACACCTGAAGAGACAGAAAGTAAACAATCTAAAAAGGTAATACCTCAACCAAAGGAAGTATATCAATGCTCAGATTGTATGACTATTTATGATAGTACTTATGGAGATGAAAAAGCTGATATTGCGCCACATACACCGTTTGAAAATATACCTGAAGACTATATATGTAACGTTTGCGAGGGTTCAAAAAGTCAGTTTGAAAAAGCTCTCATTTAAAACACACATAACACTACTATATATTCTCCTTTGCAATAATTTGTAAAGGAGATTTTTTTACCTGATTACAAAAATTTACTTTTAATCTACAAGTCGTTCTAAAAAACGACCCCAGCTAAAACCTGTTTTTTACTTAAAGCTTTAAGTAAAATTAAAAAAACCTTTAAGTTTTGAAAAACAGCATTTTAACAACTACCTAAAAAAATAAAACTCTTATAAATCTACCTAAATAAAACAAACAACATCGTTTTATCTTCGCTATGCTTTAATTTTGAACCACTAACATAAAATAAAAGCCATTTGTATTATATAGGATTTGACATCGGAAGTTCTTCTGTAAAAGTTGCCATTGTAAATGCGCAAACCGGAGAAAAATTAGCAGCAGTTCACGAACCAGAAAACGAAATGGAAATCAATGCCTTACATTCCGATTGGGCTGAACAGAATCCAGATACTTGGTGGGAATATGCTTGTGTTGCTACAAAACGAGCTATTAAAGAATCCAAGGTAGACGCTTCTAAAATTAATGGAATTGGTATTTCTTACCAGATGCATGGTTTAGTTCTTGTTGACAAAGAAGGAAATTCTTTAAGAGATTCTATTATTTGGTGCGACAGTAGAGCAATAGAAATTGGAAACAAAGCCTTTGATGAGATTGGTAACGATGTTTGTGCAAACAAATTATTGAATTCTCCTGGTAACTTTACAGCTTCTAAATTAAAATGGGTTCGTGACAATGAACAAGAAACCTATTCTAAAATCTACAAATACATGTTACCCGGTGATTATATCGCATATAAGCTAACAGGCGTATTTAATACAACTAAAAACGGATTATCAGAAGGGATACTTTGGGATTACGAAGCAGACAGCTTAGCAAGTTTCTTGTTAGAACATTATGGTATCAATCCTTCTTTAACACCTGATATTGTAGAAAACTTTACACAACAATGTTCTGTAAATAAAAAAGGAGCTTCAGAAACAGGATTGCCTGTTGGAGCAACCGTAAATTATAGAGCTGGTGATCAACCCAACAATGCACTTTCATTAAATGTATTCAATCATGGTGAAGTTGCAGCGACAGGAGGAACTTCTGGAGTGATCTATGCCGTAACAAATTCTTTAAAATCGAAAGAATCATCACGTATTAATAATTTCGCCCATGTAAACTACACAAAAGAGAATCCTATTCTAGGAAAATTAATGTGTATCAATGGGTCTGGAATTCAATACCGTTGGTTAAAAGACAACATGGCTGCGAATACATACGAAGAAATGAACTTAAAGGCAGAAGAGGTTCCTATAGGCTCTGATGGTTTGGTTGTAATTCCGTTTGGAAATGGAGCTGAACGAATCTTAAATAATAAAAATATAGGATCTCATTTTACTAATATTAATTTCAACAAACATACCGATGCACATATGTACCGTGCAGGTTTAGAAGGAATTGCTTTTTCTTTTGTGTACGGAATGGATATTTTAAAAAATGACAATGCCATTATCAATGTAATTAGAGCAGGAAATGACAACCTTTTCCGTTCAGAAATTTTCTCTAACACCGTGGCAACATTAATCGGTCACGAAATTGAAATCTATAACACAACAGGTTCTGTAGGAGCTGCAAGAGCTGCTGGATTAACAGATGGTGATTTCAAAAAATTTGGAGACAATATTACACAAAATGACCATGTTATGACCTATATGCCTTTGAAAAACAAAGCGCCGTACCTAGAAGCATATAACAAGTGGAAAAATGAATTAGAAAACATTTTAGCTCGTAAATAACCACTTACATAAGAGCAGTCTTCATACATAAAGAAACTAATAAAACAACTATACATCATGTCAAAATTAACAGTAGGAAAAAAGGAGTATTTCAAAGGAATCGGAGCCATTAAATTTGAAGGAAAAGATTCAAAAAATCCATTAGCGTACAAATATTACAATCCCAATCAGGTAGTCGCGGGAAAAACAATGCGTGAACATTTTAAGTTTTCTATCGCTTACTGGCATACTTTCTGTGGACAAGGATCTGATCCTTTTGGACCAGGAACTCAAAACTTTGAGTGGGATCAAAATCCGGACCCTGTTCAAGCAGCAAAAGACAAAGCAGATGCTGCTTTTGAATTTATAACTAAAATGGGATTTGACTATTACTGCTTCCACGATTTTGACTTGATTCAAGAAGGAGCAAGTTTTGAAGAGTCTGAAGCTCGTTTAAAAGAAATTGTTGGGTATTTAAAAGAAAAGCAAGCTGCATCTGGTGTAAAATTATTATGGGGAACTGCTAACTGTTTTTCTAACCCACGTTATATGAATGGTGCTGCTACAAATCCTAATTTTGATGTGGTTGCTCGTGCGGGTGGACAAATCAAATTGGCTTTAGATGCAACGATGGAATTAGGTGGTGAAAACTACGTGTTCTGGGGAGGTCGTGAAGGTTATATGTCTTTATTAAACACTGACATGGGACGTGAATTAGACCATATGGGTCAGTTTTTAGGATTGGCTAAAGATTACGCAAGAGGTAAAGGATTTGAAGGAAACTTCCTTATTGAGCCTAAGCCAATGGAGCCTTCAAAACATCAATATGATTTTGATGCTTCAACAGTAGTTGGTTTCTTAAACAAGCATAATTTACAGGATGATTTTAAAATCAACTTAGAGGTGAATCACGCTACTTTAGCAAGTCACACAATGCAACATGAAATGGATGTAGCTGCACAAGCAGGTATGTTAGGAAGTTTGGATGCCAACCGTGGAGATTACCAAAACGGATGGGATACAGATCAATTCCCAAACAACATTCAAGAAACTGCAGAAGCAATGTTAGTATTCTTAAAAGCGGGTGGCTTACAAGGTGGTGGTGTTAATTTTGATGCTAAAATCCGTAGAAACTCAACAGATAACGAAGATGCATTCTTAGCTCACATTGGTGGTGCTGATACATTTGCAAGAGGATTACTAGTTGCTGATAAAATCTTAGAAGAATCTAGGTACAACGAATTAAGAGAAAAGCGTTACAGCTCTTTTGATGCAGGAAAAGGAAAAGAGTTTGAAGAAGGAAAATTATCTTTTGAAGACTTATATGCAATTGCTAAGGATAATGGAGAGTTACCAAGTATTAGTGGTAAACAAGAATTATTCGAAAACTTGATCAACGAAAACGTATAATTTAGATCAATGGGTGTTAAAACAATTTTAACACCCATTTTTTTATTATTCATAACCCAAAAACTTAAACAACAAACACATGGATCAATCAAACTCTAGTTATCTACTAAAATTGACGCTAGTTGCCACCTTAGGTGGTCTTTTATTTGGATACGACACAGGTGTAATCTCTGGAACCGTAGGTTCTTTAGAAAGCTTCTTTGTAACGCCAAAAGGATTAAGTGAAACAGCAGCAAGTGCTTTTAAAGGATTTTTAGTGTCAAGTGCATTAATCGGTTGTATTATCGGTGGAATCTTTGGAGGTGTTGTCAGTAAAAAATTAGGTAGAAAAAAAGGGTTGATTCTAGCAGCTATCCTATTTCTAATTTCAGCTTTAGGTTCAGCAATGCCAGAAATGTTTATCTCTCCAATCGGAGAAGGAGACCATACTTTATCTACAATTTTCATCGTCTATAGAATCATTGGTGGTATTGGGGTAGGACTTGCTTCCATGTTATCGCCTTTATATATTGCGGAAATTGCACCAGCGAAGAGTAGAGGAAAACTAGTATCATTCAATCAACTAGCCATTGTTGGTGGTTTTATGGTTGTCTATTTTGTAAACTACTTTATTTCTAGAGGTGGTGGTTCTGACGAATGGTTAAACGCAATTGGATGGAGATGGATGTTTGCTTCAGAAGTAATTCCTGCTGGATTGTTCTTAGGTTTCCTATTTATGGTACCCGACACACCACGTTCATTAATGTTACAAAATAAGCCCGAAGAGGCTTTAGAAGTATTGATTAAAGTAAATGGAGAAGAAGAAGGAAAATCTATTTTAGAAGAAATCAAAGCTTCTATGAATGAAAAGACATCTGGAAGTCTTTTATCTTTTGGTTGGGCAGTAATTATTATAGGAGTTTTACTTTCTGTATTCCAACAATTTGTAGGGATTAATGTAGTATTATATTATGCTCCTGAAATATTCAAAACAATTTCTTCAGGAACAGACAGTGCCTTATTGATGACAATAATAGTAGGAGTTGTAAACTTCTTATTTACAATTATTGCAGTAGAAACAGTAGATAAATATGGTAGAAAACCTTTAATGATTATAGGTGCTTTAGGTATGGCAGTTGCGATGCTTTCTTTAGGGTTTGTATTCTTTACTGGAGCTACGGGTTATTTAGCTTTGTTTTGCATGATGTTGTATGTGGCAAGTTTTGCGATGAGTTGGGGACCTGTTACTTGGGTTTTATTGGCTGAAATTTTCCCTAATAAAATTAGAGGAAAAGCATTGGCAATTGCAGTTGCAGCACAGTGGATTTCTAACTACTTAATATCTGTAACGTTCCCGATGATGAATGACAATTCGTACTTAACAGAAAAATTCAACAACGGCTTCGCTTATTGGATCTATGGAATCATGAGTTTATTAGCCATGTTCTTCATTATAAAATATGTTCCTGAGACAAAAGGAAAAACATTGGAAGAAATGGAAAATCTTTGGGACAAAAATAAATAAATTAAACAACAAAATTTCGGCAAAATTAAACGGATTGTGCCGGTTAACATTAAATACGATTACAATGAAATTTTTTATAGACACAGCAAATCTTGAACAAATTAAAGAAGCGCAAGCTTTAGGAGTATTAGACGGAGTAACTACAAACCCATCTTTGATGGCAAAAGAAGGAATTTCTGGTGCTGATAATATCCTAAAACATTACTTAGATATCTGTGAAGCAGTAGAAGGAGATGTTTCTGCAGAAGTGATTGCTACAGATTACGAAGGAATGATAAAACAAGGAGAAGAATTAGCTGCCTTGCATCCTCAAATCGTAGTGAAATTACCAATGATTAAAGACGGTGTAAAAGCATGTAAGTATTTCTCTTCAAAAGGAATTAGAACAAACGTAACATTAGTATTCTCTGCTGGTCAAGCATTATTGGCTGCAAAGGCTGGAGCAACTTATGTTTCTCCTTTCTTAGGTCGTTTAGATGATATTTCAATGGATGGAATGACATTGATTGAAGAAATTAGATTGATCTATGACAACTACGGATTTGAAACGCAAATTTTAGCTGCATCTGTAAGAAATACAATGCACATTATCAACTGTGCAAAAAGAGGATCTGATGTAATGACTGGACCTTTATCAGCAATTGAAGGATTGTTAAAACACCCTTTAACAGATAGTGGTTTGGCTCAATTTTTAGCTGATTATGCAAAAGGAAACTAAGATGGACATTCAAAAATTAAACGACATCGTTTCTCAAACTCGTAGAGATATTTTGAGAATGGTGCATAAAGTAAATTCGGGTCATCCTGGAGGTTCTTTAGGCTGTACAGAGTTCTTAGTAGCTTTATACAATGAGGTAATGACAATTAAAGAAGGTGACTTTGACATGAACGGTAGCAACGAAGATGTATTCTTCTTATCGAATGGTCATATCTCTCCTGTTTTTTATAGTGTTTTAGCACATAGAGGCTTTTTCCCAGTATCAGAATTAGCAACTTTTAGATTGTTAAATGCACGTTTACAAGGACACCCTACTACACATGACGGATTACCTGGAGTACGAATTGCTTCTGGTTCCTTAGGACAAGGTTTATCTGTTGCTTTAGGTTCTGCGCAAGCAAAAAAGATAAACAACGATCAAAACTTAGTGTATACTTTACATGGTGATGGTGAATTGCAAGAAGGTCAAAATTGGGAAGCAATTATGTACGCAGCTGCAAAAAATGTAGACAATTTAATTGCCACGATTGATTTCAATGGTCAACAAATTGATGGTTCTACAAATCATGTATTGAACATGGGAGATTTGGATGCTAAGTTTACAGCTTTCGGATGGGATGTTTTACATGTGAAAAAAGGAAATGACATTGAGGCTGTTGTAGCAGGAATCCAAGAAGCTAAGTCAAGAACAGGAAAAGGAAAACCCGTTTGTATCTTATTACACACTATAATGGGTAATGGAGTTGATTTTATGATGCATACACATGCTTGGCATGGAAAGGCGCCGAACGACGAGCAATTGGCAATTGGACTTTCTCAAAATCCAGAAACATTAGGTGATTACTAAATTTTAGAAAATGAAAAAATATACATACACAGAAATAAAGGACACACGTTCTGGTTTTGGAGCTGGATTGGCTGAACTAGGAAGAACAAATCCAAATGTGGTTGCTTTATGTGCCGATTTGATTGGGTCTTTAAAAATGGATACATTCATTGAAGAAAATCCGAATCGTTTTTTCCAAATCGGAATTGCAGAAGCGAATATGATTGGGATTGCTGCAGGTCTTACCATTGGAGGTAAAATTCCTTTTACGGGAACTTTTGCTAACTTTTCTACAGGTAGAGTGTACGATCAAATTCGTCAGTCTGTTGCTTATTCAGATAAAAATGTAAAAATCTGTGCTTCACATGCAGGTTTGACATTAGGTGAAGATGGAGCGACACACCAAATTTTAGAAGATTTAGGTTTGATGAAAATGTTGCCTGGAATGACGGTAATCAATACCTGTGATTACAATCAAACTGAAGCTGCCACGATTGCAATTGCAGAATTTGAAGGACCTGTTTACTTACGTTTCGGTCGCCCGGTTGTGCCAATTTTTATGCCTAAATATTCTGATACGGAACATGAAAATAAATTCGTAATTGGAAAAGCGATCAAATTAACTGAAGGAGCTGATGTAACCATTGTTGCAACGGGTCATTTGGTTTGGGAGGCTTTACAAGCTTCTGAGCAACTGGAAGCATTAGGAATTTCTGCTGAAGTATTGAACATGCATACAATCAAACCTTTGGATGCTGCAGCTGTTTTAGAATCTGTTGCAAAAACTGGTTGTATTGTTACTGCTGAAGAGCATAATTATATGGGTGGCTTAGGAGAAAGCATCTCTGGTGTTTTAGCGAAGAACAATCCTATTCCTCAAGAATTTGTTGCTGTTCAAGACAGTTTTGGTGAATCTGGAACTCCTGCTCAATTAATGGAGAAATACGGATTGACGGACAAAGATATTGTGAAAGCTGTTCAAAAAGTAATCAAAAGAAAATAAGTACAATTTCTACATATTGAAAAGAGGAATGACCGATGGTTATTCCTCTTTTTTTGCGTCAAATTTATTATTTCTTCTTCATGGTAGATTCTCTTTCCATAATATTCGTTTTTATTGTTTTAGTTCTCGGTAAAATTTTGATATCGTTATCCATAGCCTGCAAACGACCCACTAAAAAACGCATTGCTTGCTCTCCCATATACACCCCATGTTGGCTAACTGTTGTCACTTTTGGTGTTACATGCTGGGCCAATTCTCCATTCGTAAATCCAATCAAAGATATATCTTGAGGAATTTTATAATTCTGTTGTTTTAGAATCTCTAATGTCGCAATTGTTGCAGATTCCTCTAGGCAAAGTATCGCATCTACCTTCCTGCTCCCAACTACAATTTTTAGTAGAGTTTCTAAGTCGTCGTTTTTCCCAATTCTTAAAATAAGGTTTTCATCTACTAGAATATTGTTTTGCTTCAAAGCATTTTTATAGCCCTGAATTCTCAATTTACCCACACTTGTGTGGCTTATAATTGAAACTAACGCTATGTGTTTTCTATTATTCTCGATAAAATAAGAAGTCGCTTTATGTGCCGCCTCTAAATCATCCACAATTACTTTATCACAAGAAATCTCATCGGACACTCGATCTGTCATGACCATTCCAACGCCATATTTTTTTGCGCCTTCAAAATGAGTATACATTTGAAGCTTTTGAGTCTCCTCTGCCAAAGAAACGATAAAGCCATCTACAGTGCCTTTTAAGAAGTAATTGGTTGCCTCAACTTCTTTTTCGTAGCTATCATGAGAAATAGAAATAATCACATTATAACCATGTTCATTTGCTATTTTTTCAACACCACTAAAAACTTTTGCAAAATATCTATTTAAAATATTCGGTAAAATTAAACCGATGGTCATGGTTTTACTTTTCTTCAACCCTAATGCATAAATATTAGGCTTATAGCCCTTTTCATTAGCATACTCCTGAATTTTCTTACGAGTACCACTTCCAATATCATGACTATCTTTCAAGGCCTTGGATACGGTTGCTATAGAAACATTAAATTCCTTTGCTATTTCTTTAAGGGTAATTCTCTTATTCATTAATTAATAATAGAGGGTTCAGTAATAGCTAAAATAAACTATTCAAACTGTAATAACTCTTTAATTCTCGAAACAACTCATTCATTGTCACTTTTATAAAACTGACATTTCTCATCTTTGTCAACTAGATATGGTAGTATTTTAATCCATTATCCCTATATTTCGAGAACCAATAAAAAAACCTAAAATACTTTAACCAATCCAAATAAATGAAGAAAGACATTAAGAATACCTACAAAGAAAAACGAAAGAAGTCGCATGAATTCGAAAGTAGAGAAGATTACCTAAATCATGAGTTATTAATCATGAAATTCCGTAGATGGAGAGTTAACTTACCATTTAGAGATTACTATATTGAATTTGAAGACTTAGTACCCGCTTTGGCTGCTACTATTGGTAAGGTTGTGATGGTAACCGCTATGGTTGCCGCATTTGCAAATCAATTTGGATTAACACCAGAGTTTGTTGCTGAAAATGTACGTTATGAGCTACTAATTGCTGGAGGTATTTTTGTAATTTTATTTTCTGCCATTTTAAACCCAAGAGCAAATTTAGCAGGAACCCATGGGCCTATGATTCCATTGATTCCAATTATCGCTGCAGCTGGAGGACACCCTCTCGCTTTGGGGATACTAATTGGTGTCTTCGGTTTGATATTAAGTATCACAAAAGGAGGATCCAAGCTAATGGCTTTAACAGGTATTGGAGTACGCGGAGGATTACTAATTTACTTAGGAGCAATGGGACTCGTTGGTCAAATAAGCAAATTTGAAATGTGGGCATCAAACGCCAATGCGAGCACCGTTTCGTTTGTTGTTATAGGAGTTACTATTATAATATATGCCATTTTAGCTAGAATAAAAATGAGATGGCTTGCCATTCCTTTATGTTCTGCTCTTGCAGGAGTAATTACCTATGCTATGGGAGTAGATTTTCAATTCACTACAGAACCAGGACTACCTCATATGAATCCAATGTGGTGGTGGGGTGAAAATACAGGTTGGCAATTAGGGTTACCTAATTTAGGTCACTTTATTGCTGTTGTTCCTTTTGCAATCTTAGCCGTTGCTATGTGGTCTCCTGACTTTTTAGGACATCGCGTATTCCAAGAAATGAATTATCCTGATAAAGCGAAAGATGTGCTTATGGATGTTGATGATACTATGACTGTTGCCTCTGTTCGCCAAATTATTGGTGTAGGTTTGGGAGGTGGAAATATTGCTTCTTCATGGGGAACTTATATGATTCCAGCCGCCATTGCTAAAAGACCAATTCCAGGTGGAGCAATTCTTACAGGCATACTTTGTATTTTAGCATCTATTTTTGGATACCCTATGGATTTAGCCATGTGGGAACCTGTACTTAGAATTGCACTTATCGTAGGTGTGTTTTTACCATTACTTGAAGCAGGAATGCAAATGATACATAAACATAAAGATTCGATGAGTGCTGGGATTTGTATTTTTTCTTGCGCATTTGTAAACCCCGTTTTTGGATGGGCATTGACAATGTTACTAGACAATATGGGCCTAATTGGAGATAGAGAAAGAGCTAAAGAATTGACTCTAAAAGAAAGACTAATTATCCCTGGAGCCATGTTTCTAGTTTGCGTTATCGCGCTTGCATTAGCAGGTCAATTACCGGGTATTCCTAGAGTACTATAAATATAATTAATCAGAGAAAAACATAGCGTTTCTCTTTATAAAAATGAGTTATCAACTCTCTTTTCTATTATTATATAGACACAGAGAATTGACAACTCATTCTTTTTTAGCTATCTTTAAAAGAAAAATTGCATTTCAATCTAAAGTTTCACACTTGGATTGGGATATTTCTACTTAAAAAAGGTTTGCTATGAACTCAAAAAAAACGCTTCCGCATGAAATTATTGTGGACAAGATTCTCTACCTGAGAAATCAAAAAGTAATGCTAGATAGTGATGTAGCAATTCTATACGATACCAACACAAAACGATTAAATAAACAGGTAAAAAGAAATAAGAATCGGTTTCCACCAAACTCCATGTTTCAACTCACTAAAGAAGAAAAAGAGGAGGTGGTCGCAAATTTCGACCACCTTAAAAACCTGAAATATTCTTCTATAAATCCTTATGCTTTTAAAGAACATGATGTTTTTATGTGATGTTCTTAGGATTAAAAAGTTATTATAAATCTTAAAATCAAACTGCTATGTTGATAAAAGTTTATGGTTCTGCCGTCTTCGGAATTGAGGCAACCACAATTACCGTTGAAGTAAATATTGATCAAGGAATCGGGTATCATTTGGTCGGATTGCCAGACAATGCTGTTCGAGAAAGTAGCTACCGAATTTCTGCGGCATTGAATAATATAGGCTACAAACTTCCCGGAAAAAAAATTACGTTGAACATGGCTCCTGCCGATTTACGTAAAGAAGGATCTTCTTATGATTTGACACTTGCTATTGGAATTCTAGCGGCATCTAGTCAAATCAAAAATGATGAGATAGACAAATATATCATTATGGGTGAATTGTCTTTAGATGGCAGCTTACAACCCATAAAAGGAGCTTTGCCTATTGCTATCAAAGCAAAAGAAGAAGGCTTTAAAGGTTTTATACTACCTAAACAAAACGCAAAGGAAGCAGCCATTGTAGAAGGGTTAAAAGTATATGGAATTGAAAACATTACAGAAGCTATTTCTTTTTTTGATGGAAAATCAGAATTAGAAGCCACGGAGATTGATATTAAAAAACAATTTCAAGAGACTTTAGAAAATCCTGAATTTGATTTTTCGGATGTAAAAGGACAAGAATCTATAAAACGCTGTATGGAAATTGCGGCTTCGGGTGGGCATAATATTATTTTGATTGGTCCTCCAGGATCAGGAAAAACAATGTTGGCTAAAAGATTGCCTACCATACTTCCCCCAATGACTTTAGAGGAAGCTTTAGAAACTACAAAAATTCATTCTGTTGTTGGTAGAGCAAAAGAAAATTTCGGATTGATGAGTCAACGTCCCTTTCGTTCACCCCATCATACTATCTCAGATGTAGCATTAGTCGGAGGTGGACAATATCCACAACCAGGAGAAATTTCTATGTCACACAATGGTGTTTTATTTTTAGATGAGTTACCAGAATTCAAACGAACGGTATTAGAGGTAATGCGGCAACCTTTAGAAGACAGAGAAGTTACTATTTCTAGAGCTCGGTTTACAGTTACCTACCCTAGTAGTTTTATGTTGGTAGCCAGTATGAATCCCAGTCCGAGTGGTTTTTTTAACGACCCAAACAATCCTATGAGTTCTTCCCCACAAGAAATGCAGCGGTATATGGGAAGAATCTCTGGACCTCTTTTAGATAGAATAGACATTCATATTGAAGTAACGCCTGTGCCTTTTGAGAAACTTTCAGAAGAACGCTTGGGCGAACCCAGTAAAATAATTAGAAAACGAGTTACCGAAGCTAGGGAGAAGCAAACGCTTCGTTTTTCAGGAAGTGAAAACACTCATTATAATGCTCAAATGTCGGTCAAACAAATTCGTTCTTTTTGCGACTTAGACACAGCATCTAAAGACATGTTAAAATCTGCCATGGAGCGGTTAAATTTATCTGCCAGAGCTTATGATAGGATTTTAAAAGTGAGCAGAACCATTGCTGATTTAGACAACCAAGAAAATATATTTCCTAGTCATATTTCTGAAGCTATTCAGTATCGAAGTTTGGATCGGGAGGGGTGGTTGAGCTAAGAATTAACTTTTTTTGTTTTTAAATAGATATTATAGATCAAACCAAACATAATTAAAAAAACACCTAAAAGAGTCCATAAGTTATACATCTCTCCAAACCAGGTTGCCCCAATTATAATCATAAAAACTACTTCTAAATACTTTAGTGGAGCAATCACATTTGTTTCATAAGATTGAAATGCTTTTGTCAAATACAATTGACCAACATAGCCAAAAACACCTAAACTTAGTAAGAGCAGCCATTCTTCTATATTTGGACTCCTCCAATGATTGATAGACATGAGACCGCCAAAAACAAATGCCATAACCATAAAATAATTAATGATTACTAATGAATTCTCTGAATCTCCAATTTTACGAATTAAAACAAAAATGATTCCTAAAAAAATTGCAGACAACATCACTAGTACCAAACCTATCGAATTTGCATCTACTCCTAATCCTTTGATAATTAAAACACCTGTGAATGCGATTAAAAACAAAAACCATTGCATCGGTTTTATTTTTTCTTTTAAGAAAAAAAAGGCGAAAATTGATGCAAAAATAGGAGCCGTATATCTTAAAGAAACTGCAGTACCAAGCGCTAAGTAATTTAAAGATTCAAAGAAACAGGTTAAAGAAATTACACCCGCTAAACCTCTAAGGAGTAACCATTTTTTATGGTTTCCAAGAATTGGGATTTTATATCTTATTAGTAAAGGAATTGTAAAACATAAAGTACCAATAGACCTAAAAAAAACAATTTGATAAGCACTAAAATTATTTAAATATTTCACCACTGTATTCATTAATGAAAATCCGATTACACTAAAAATCATATACAGTATTGCTTTTGAGCTTTTCATGAAAAAGGTTCGTTTACTATTTAATTGCAAAAATAGCATTAAAAAAACTAAAAACACAAAGGGAGTCAATATTACCAAGGGGATAAAGTATACAGCATTGAAAATATGACAAAGGTTATTTATTACAAAAAAACAATACCTTGAAATATTGACTCAACAAACAGATTTCACATAATAACTTTATTTTATGAATACTTCTTGTATTTATAAACTAAAACTATTAACTTAGGACAGTTGCTTTAGTATGATACAATTTATGAACCTCTTAAAATTATTTGCTTATGTTGCCCTTTAGAACAGAAATTAGAAACTCACCAAAAGAACAAACCTTAAAAATTTATTTAAGCAATATTTCATTAGACAAAGAATTAGAAATTTTGCTTGAAAAAATTAATGGAGTTCGTATGGTTGAAGTTCAAGAAAGCTTAAGTAGAAATAGAGCTGAAGAAAACATAACCGTTTTTAGAAATGATGATATTTCAATCAATATATTAAAAGAAAAAGTAGATGACTTCTTAGAAAGTTATTTTGAACGAATAGACATCTAGAAAAATGTGTAAGCGTTCAAGTGTTGAATTGTGTAATTTTTTAAAAAAATAAAAGCCTAGTAGATAATTTAATCTACTAGGCTTATCTATTTGAAGTAAAATGAAATCTGAAAAAGGCTAAACAAATCAACCTTTCAACAATTCCACAAAATTTTTAGTATCTATAGTACTCAGGCTTGTATGGCCCTTCTGGTTGCACACCAATATAAGATGCTTGTTCATCATTCAATACATCCAACTCAACTCCTACTTTAGCTAAATGTAAACGCGCCACCTTTTCATCTAAATGTTTAGGCAACATATAAACATCATTCTTATAAGCTTCACCATTCAACCATAACTCTAATTGAGCCAATGTTTGATTTGTAAATGAATTACTCATTACAAAACTTGGGTGTCCAGTTGCACATCCTAAGTTTACCAAACGACCTTCTGCTAATAACAAAAATTCTTTTCCGTCAATAGTATATTGATCTACTTGAGGTTTGATTTCAATTTTAGAAGCTCCATGTTTACCATTCAACCAACCCATATCAATTTCATTGTCGAAATGCCCAATATTACAAACAATTGCTTTGTCTTTTAAAGCCTCAAAATGACGACCTACAATAATATCTTTATTTCCAGTTGTAGTGATAACGATATCAGCTCTAGGAATTGCATTGTCCATTTTACGAACTTCAAAACCATCCATTGCAGCTTGTAAAGCACAAATAGGATCAATTTCAGTAACAATAACTCTTGCTCCAGCACCTGCTAAAGAAGCAGCCGTACCTTTACCAACATCACCATAACCAGCAACAACAGCAACTTTACCTGCCATCATTACATCAGTTGCTCTACGAATTGCATCTACTGCAGATTCTTTACAACCGTATTTATTATCAAATTTAGATTTTGTTACAGAATCATTTACATTGATAGCAGGCATAGGCAATGTTCCAGCCTTTACCCTGTCATACAATCTATGAACTCCCGTAGTAGTTTCTTCAGACAGTCCCTTGATTCCAGGAACCAATTCAGGATAGCGGTCTAAAACCATATTTGTTAAATCTCCACCATCATCTAAGATAAGATTCAATGGTTTTTTATCTTCTCCAAAGAATAATGTTTGTTCAATACACCAGTCAAATTCTTCTTCGTTCAAACCCTTCCAAGCATAAACTGAAACTCCAGCAGCGGCAATTGCAGCAGCAGCTTGATCTTGTGTAGAAAAAATATTACAAGAACTCCAAGTAACTTCAGCACCTAAATCAACCAATGTTTCAATTAAAACAGCCGTTTGAATAGTCATATGTAAACATCCTGCGATACGTGCACCTGCCAAAGGGTTTTCTCCTTTATACTCTTCTCTTAAACTCATCAACCCAGGCATCTCTGCTTCAGCCAAATGAATTTCTTTACGACCCCAATCTGCTAGACTGATGTCTTTAACTTTAAACTTTGTGTATGTAGACGTTTCTGAACTCATAGTTCTTATATTTGTAAAAATTAGATTGCAAAATTACAAAATACCTTTGACATATAAATGCCTTTAGTAAAAACTATAAACATTAGTAAAAGCACTCAAGTTCTTGTCTGGAAAATAACAGAGGCCTTACAAGAGCTTGAAACTATTTTTTTATGCGACAACAGTTTATACCGCCTAGATAACATGCGTTCTGAATCACATCGAAAAGGGTTTATAAGTGTTCGTCACTTGCTTGCTGAAGCTGGTTATTCTGATGCTGATCTTTTTTATACGGAAGACGGAAAACCTCATTTGAAAGACGGAAAAAACATTTCTATCACACACTCATTCCATTTTTCCTCAATTATTATAAGTGATACTCTAGTTGGAATTGACATTGAAAAAAACAGAGATAAAATAAAACGTATTGCGCATAAGTTTGTTGGTCAGGAGGCAGATTTTCTAAAAGAAGAAAATATAATTGAGCAATTGACTGTTTTATGGGGCGCTAAAGAAAGCTTATATAAAATTCATCCCGATGGCGGTTTGTCATTTATCAAGCACCTACCTATAGAAGCTTTTTGTTTAGAAGATGGAGAAACCAAAGGCTGGATAAAAAAAGAACCTTGGAATGAATCTTATAGGATTCTATTTGAACCAATTGATGATTTTACACTAGTTTATGCTTTGCCTTTAAATTAAAACCATGCGAAATTCAATTTTACAAGACATACTTAAAGCGAAAAAACAAGGTAAAAAATTACTTGCTGTATTGCTAGATCCTGATAAGTTAAGACTATCTAAAGTTGAAAAAATAATATTCAAAATCAATAATTCTAGTATAGATTATATTTTTATAGGTGGCAGTAATGTAGCAAAAGGACTTACAGAAAAATGCGTTCTTAAAATCAAACAACATACTGAAATTCCTGTTATTTTATTCCCTGGAGATTACAGCCAGCTAACTCCTCAAGTCGATGCTATTTTATTTTTAGCGCTGATTTCAGGCAGAAACCCTGAATATTTAATTGAGCAACAAATTAAATCGATTCCATTTTTAGAGAAAAACAAAGTAGAATGTATCCCTACCGGATATATTTTAATCGATGGAGGAACAACAACAGCCACACAAAAAGTCAGCAATACGAACCCAATTTTACAAGAAGAAGTTCAGCTAATTGAACACACTGCTTTGGCGGGTCAATACCTAGGAAAACAGTTGATTTATTTGGAAGCAGGAAGTGGTGCAAAAAAACCAATTTCTGATGCTATCATTAAAAAAGTTTCCCAAACCTGTACAATTCCTATTATTGTAGGTGGTGGATTGCGCTCAAAAGAGATGATTGAAAAAGCGTTTGACCATGGAGCAGACTTGGTTGTTATTGGGACTATACTTGAAGAAGACAAAAACTTTCTTCAAAACGTTTAAGTTTCCACTAGTTTTATAGACAACCTTTAAAAAATGAAATTTATTTTTTATTTCGGAATTATAGCTCTTATGCTCTCTATCGGATGCAATACTATTATTGATGTTACAAAATACCCTAAAACTATAATTTATAAAAGTTCATCCCTTCAAAAAGAGACTGATTTTTCACTTTCATTAATTACTACAGGTTACTCAAAAAGCCTTGAAGCATTTATTTACAGAGGTGGAAATCTATTAAAAGTAAAAAGATAGCGTACACAGCTGTCTTGATAGAACACCCAAAAGGAAATTTTTTTTTTGATACAGGGCTAGGAACAAATATAGACCTACAAATCAGCAACAACCTCTCATTTTTTGCACGCTCTGTCGTCAAATATAAAAAGTTAACGACTGTCAAAAGAGAACTTTCTGAAAATGGACTCCTATCAAATTCTATTGATTTTATCATCCCGTCTCATTATCACTGGGACCATGTAAGTGCTCTTTCTGATTTTCCAAATACCAACGTCTGGATTACACCTTCCGAAGACAATTATATTTTTAGCAGCGAAGCGAAAGCTCCTAATTTTATAAAAGAACAATACAATTCCAAAACTACCAAATGGAAGACTATAAAGTTCAATCCCATTCCTTATGAGGTCTTCACAGAAAGTTTAGATATTTTTAATGATGGTTCCCTTATTTTAGTTCCGGTATCTGGTCATACAGAAGGTTCTGTTGGATTATTTGCAAACCTTAAATCGGGTAAACGCTACTTCTTTACTGGAGATGTAACATGGGATGTAAAAGCTTTTCAGCGTCCTTCAGAAAAGCATATCATCCCTAGAAAACAAGTAGATCATAATACTGAATTAATTGAGAATACTATTGACAAAACTCATAATTTAATGCAACAAAATCCAAGTTTAATCATCGTTCCTGCTCACGATTATCAAGTTCAGCAGCGCATTGCTCAATTTCCCAAAAGAGAAAACTAAGCTCCTGATGAAATTCCTGATATAACAGATTTATCTATCTGAGATATCAACTAACCTTTTTTTATCTTAAAATTTTATTTCAAACTCATATCTCTTTTTTTAAATCCTAAAATTATCATTGTAAATTCTATACATTTGTAAAAAAACAATGAACGTATCTGTAGACATCAGTATGTACCCTTTGCATAAAGAATACGAATCTCCAATTCAAGAATTTATAAAACGCTTACGAGCGACTAAATTTAACATCCTAGAAAATCCCTTAAGCACACAAGTTTATGGTGACTATTTAGAAGTGATGGAGTGGATCAACAAAAACATGCATAGTTCGTTTTTAGAAGAGAAACACTGTGTATTTATTTTAAAAATAGTAAACGGAGACCGAGGCGATTATGAACCAAATTTTTAATTTTTTTATAGATCCTTATCGTACGCTAAGCGTTTTTGACATAGGGCTAGAAATTACGGCTGTCTTCTTTGGAATCATTAGTGTTGTATTTGCTAAAAGAGAAAACATATGGGTCTATCCTACAGGTTTAGTAAGTACCTGTATTTATGTTTATATCTGTTATCAGTATACTTTGTATGGAGATATCTTGATAAATATTTATTACACAATCATGAGTATTTATGGATGGTATATTTGGTCTAAAACAACAAATAATAAACATTTACCAATTACAAAAAGCACTTCAAAAGACTGGATAAAAGTAGCTGGTATCTTTAGTTTTACAAGTGTTTTTGTAATCATTATCTATCTATACCTCGGAAGATTTCATCAAGCGACAGATTATTTTGATACGCTGACTACAGGAATATTTTTTGCAGGAATGTGGTTAATGGCGAACAAAAAAATTGAACATTGGACTTTTTGGATTGTCGGAAACTTAATTTCTGTACCCTTATACTTTGTAAAAGGTTTGGGTTTTTCTGGAATACAATTCACTATTTTCTTATTTTTAGCGTATCAAGGACATAAAGCATGGACAAAAACCTTACACAAGAAGCAAGTAACTGCTTAAAGATTGTTTTATTTGGACCTGAATCTACAGGAAAAACAACTCTATCTATAGCATTAGCCAAACATTACAAAACTGTTTGGGCACCTGAATTTGCCAGAGAATATTTACAAGAAAAATGGAATGATGCCGCTACTATTTGTGAAATAGAAGATATTATGCCAATAGCAATTGGGCAGATAAAACTAGAAAACGATTTACTAAAAGACGCTAATAAAATACTATTCTGCGATACCAATATTCTAGAAACAAAAATATACGCAGAAGAGTATTATCAAAACTACTCAAATAAAAAATTAAACGAAGCGGTAGGGAATTTAAACTATACGCTGTATTTTTTAACAGATATTGACACTCCTTATGAACAAGACGATTTAAGAGATCGCCCTGACTTGCGTCAAGAAATGTTTGATGCTTTTAAAGATGGATTAGAAAGACACTTTTGTACCTACCAGATATTATCTGGAAGTATAGAAGAAAGAATGAACAAAGCAAAAATGAGTATCGATCAATTATTGACCAATGGATAAGAAACTATTATTTACTGAACTTTCCTTTAAAGCTGTCCGAAGTGGAGGTGCTGGAGGACAACATGTAAATAAAGTTTCTACTAAAATTGAATTGACTTTTCATGTAGAAAACTCAAACGGACTTACTTATTTTGAGAAACAACGCTTATATAGGTCCATCCCAAATAAAATCTCAAAAGAACATTTACTAAGTTTGCAATGTGATGAAAGTAGGAGTCAGCACCAAAATAAAGAAACAGCAATCAAACGTTTTTTTAAAACGCTGGAAGACGGTTTAAAAGTAAAAAAAGTAAGAAGAAAGACAAAGCCTACGCGATCCTCAGTTCAAAAGAGACTGGATAGTAAAAAATCACATTCTAAAAAAAAACTAAACCGTAGAAAACCAGAGTCTTAAAATCTGTGTAATTGTGTAACTTTTGAATCGTGTAATTGTTTTAAAGACTTAATCGTTGTGACTGTCTAATTCCAACTTAAAGAAATATTCAAAACTACTGAATATTCTAAAACTGTTTTACACTCCCTTGACCAACTCTTATTTATAAAAACAACACAACATTAAATAAAACTTGAAGAATGTTTTTTTATTCAAGGATTCTAAAGTAGTTTTGTACCGTTCTCATAAAGGGGTGCCGCAAGGCTGAGATCATACCCAAAGAACCTGGGCAGGTAATGCTGCCAAGGGAGACGCGTAAGCGTAATTTATAACTAGTGTGCGCAAGCATATTTAATTATTATTAATTTTAATTAAGAATAATTACCTCTTTTTATTCATTTGTAAAAAAATGAAAAAAAACAACATCTATAAAAAAGCGAAGACTTTAGTACCTTTTTTATTTCTACTACTAACTTCAATTGTAGGAACTGCACAAACCTTAAAACTTTCTGGTCTCGTTATTGACGAAAACCAAAATCCTTTATCTGGAGCTACAGTTTTAATTAAAGAAGTGAACAAAGGAACAACAACTAATTTTGGAGGAGAGTTTAACTTGAATCTCGATTCGGGAGATTACACTATTTCCGTTTCTTATATTGGTTATGTTTCGACTAAGAAAACAATAGAAATCAAAGACAATCAGACTATTACTTTTCAAATGGTTGAATCTCAAAACATTTTAGAAGAAGTTTTAGTTTCTGCACTTCGTGTAAAAGCGAATGCTCCCGTAACGCACTCTAATATTAGCAAAGAAGAGTTGGCAAAGCGCAATTTAGGACAGGATATTCCTGCTTTATTAAACTATATGCCTTCTGTAGTAACAACCTCTGATGCAGGTGCTGGAATCGGATATTCTTCTTTAAGAGTACGTGGTTCTGATGCGTCAAGAGTAAATGTAACGATCAACGGAATTCCTTATAACGATGCAGAAAGTCAAGGTACTTTTTGGGTGAATTTGGGAGATTTTACTTCTTCGGTTGAGAATATTCAATTACAACGTGGAGTTGGAACATCAACTAATGGAGCTGGAGCTTTTGGAGCTAGTTTGAATTTATTAACAGATGGTGTTGCACAAAATCAAAGTGCTGAAATATCAAGTTCAATTGGTTCTTTTAACACACTTAAAAATACCGTAAAGTTTAGTACTGGGTTGTTAAACGAACATCTTGAATTTTCTGGTCGATTTTCTAAAATCAGATCCGACGGATATGTTGACAGAGCAAAATCTGACTTAGAATCTTATTTTATTCAAGCTAATTATATTGATGATAATACCTTAATCAAAGCCTTAGTTTTTGGAGGTGAAGAAATTACGTATCAAGCATGGTATGGTATTGACGCTGCAACCCTAGAAAGCGATAGAACTTATAATGCAGCAGGGGCTATTTTTAACAACGATTATAGCATAAGAGGGTTTTACGACAATCAAGTGGACAATTACAAACAAGACCATGCGCAATTGCACTGGAATCAAACCTACGACGCTAATTTTTCTTCAAATATAGCAGTCCATTATACTCGTGGAAGAGGATATTATGAAGAGTACTCACAAGCTTATGGAGATGATGGGAATCCTGTAAAGATAGTAGATCAAGTCGACGGAAACGCAGATAACATTGTTAGAAGGTATGCCAACAGTCACTTTTATGGTGTCACCTATTCGTTAAACTACAAAACAGAATCTTTAGACTTTATATTAGGTGGAGCAGCCAACCGACATGAAGGAAGACATTTTGGAGAAACCATTTGGAATCGTTTTGCAGGTAATACTGAAATTAGAGATATCTATTACGACAGACCTGGTGACAAAAGAGATGTCAACCTTTTTGCAAAAGCAACGTATAAGTTAACAGAACAACTAGATGTTTATGTTGATATACAACAAAGACGTGTTGCTTATAAAGCAGAGGTTAAAGAATCTCCACTAGTGAACGAAACTTACAACTTTTTTAACCCAAAAGCTGGATTGAGTTATACGACAAGCGAGAAGAATAATTATTATTTTTCTTATGCTAAAGCTCATAAAGAACCAGGAAGAGGAGATTTTGAAAAAATCCAAAATACTGAGGACTTCCCAAGACCTGAAGAATTAAATGATTTTGAATTAGGATGGAGGCATACTTCTGACGCTATCAAGGTGAGTAGTAATATCTACTATATGAAATATATTGATCAACTTGTTTTAACGGGGCAAATTGATCAAGATGGTGCTTTTAGAAAAACAAACAGTGGAAAAAGTTATCGTTTAGGGCTAGAGATTGAGGCTGAATTTAGAATTACGAACTATTTAAGCATAAGGCCTAACATTACCTTAAGTAAAAACAAAAACATAGATTTTAAAGAAGAAACAGATAATATAATCAAAAATGTAGGCGATACAAATATTTCATTTTCTCCAGAAATTGTAGCTGCAAATGCCATTGCTATAAAACCATTTAAAAACTTTGAAATTGCGCTATTATCAAAATATGTAGGAGAGCAGTTTTTAACAAATTTAGAAGAGAACGACAAAAAACTAGAGGACTATTTTATCAATGATTTGAACTTGGTCTATGTAATCAATCCTAAATCTATTGTAAACAGCATTAGCTTTAACGCGCTGGTAAATAATATATTTAATGTTGAATATATTTCTAATGGTTATCATGATCCAGATTGGGGAACTTATTACTACCCGCAAGCAACAACAAATTTCCTAGCTGGAGTTACTTTGAAGTTCTAAGCTAACAGACATCCTTGGAATACACTTCAAGGCGTTAAACAGAATAATGAAAGAAGTATCCCGAAACTATAGTTGAAGGATACTTTTTTATACTCTATAAATAGCTCTAGGATAATCTAGAAGATTAATCTTTTTACCTTTTAATTCTCTTAAAGCATCTTTAGCAATCTATTGCGCTGATTTAGATTCTTTCTTTAACATTAGGTTGGCGACTTCAATTACTTTTTCTTTTACATCAATATTTCTTTTGCCAATCTGTCTCAAAGCCCAATTCACTGCTTTTTTGACATAAATTCTATCATCAGCCGCTTCTCTTTCTAAAATAGGAAAAAAAGATTCAAAAATTAGATTGTCTGCTTTTTTATCAGCAAAACCATAAAAAGCCATCAAGACTAACCCTGCACGTTTTACAAATTCTTCTTCTCGTAAACTCCATTCAAAAGCTTTTTCAATTGCGAGTTTATTATATTAAAAAAGCCCCATACAAAAAGAATCACAAATTCCCCAAGTATCAAAATAAGTCACCCAGCTGTCCATCATCTTTTCTGTAACATTTGTGGGTTTACATATTTTACTACATAAAATTCGTGCTTCGTAAATACCTGTTTCAAAAAGCTCAATGCCTAAACCTGTATCCCTTCCTATTTCTTTGGTCAATAATTTTAAGTTTTTATGATAGATTCCTAAAGAGTTCTCTGTGCTTATTCCGAATTTATCGGCTATAAAAGCAACTTTTTCAGGATTTAAAAGTTCGTGTAACCTTTCTAAAACTTGCGCTAAATTCATATGTTCTGTTTAAGAAAAATTTGATTCTTGTATAACTTCAAACAAGATATCCAATTATAATATAAAGTTTAGAACAATGAAACTAGAAATAATTGAAAAGACACAATATCAAAATCAGTGAATGTACGTAAAATAAAAAAGCACCATAACTGGTGCTTATTATTCTCTATTCTTTAATAATCAGTAACGTGACTCCAATTTTCACCAGACTTAATACGATACAATTGCATTTCAGAAACACCAAATTGCTTTGCTATCATTTTCATTCTAGTTCTTCTATTTGGATCGTTTATTTTTCTTTTTATCAATCGAACCCGTGCCTCTGTTAATTTAGCTCCATGTAATCTTGGTTTTCTATTGATATGTGCGGGGCCAGAAAACTGATGTAACTCTTTCTCTCTTTTTGTCGCCCATTTTAAATTTTCAACACGGTTGTCTAGTTTGTCATAATTCAAATGAATTACAAATACTTCGTCTTCTTTTTTTTCAAGAAAGTGTTGTGCAACCAACTTATGAATATACCTACCAGACTTTTTACCATTCTTTTTCTGATATGCATTTAACATTGGGTAGCCATTTGTAGGAGTCAATTTTAACAACTTAGTCGTTTCTCCATCATCCTCAATGGAGATAACTCTACCTTGACTTGATATTCTGTTCTTTTTATTAGTGAATAAACATTCTTCTAATTGAAGATATTTCCAATCTTCATTTGGGTCTTTTCTAATCATGATCTGTTTCTTTAGTAGTTATAAAACACATCTTAATCAATAGCAAATAATTTTTTTTGAATCTTTTCTTTTTCCCTAAGTTTGGGAAAACAAAATAATAAAATATTTTTTAACTTGTTTTCTGCAAGATACATTTTTTAATGACAACTACAATCAGAATCACAATCCCCTTTCTTCTTTCCTTTAAAAATATATTTTCGAAGAAGATAAAAAATTGCCAAGCCTAAGATAACATATATAATAATTTCTTGCAGCATATGGTTTTTATTTTAATATTAAAAAGGTAATTAAAGCTGAAACATAAGCCAATGCTCCCATTCCTACTAACTGTAGCATTGGCCATTTCCACGATTTCGTTTCTCTTTTTACGATTGCCAAAGTTCCCATACACTGCAGAGCAAAGGCATAAAAAACCAGAAGTGACATTCCTGCGGGAAAATTAAATATTTTCTCTCCTGTAATAGGATCTACTTCAGCTGCCATACGCTGTTTTATGGTTCCTTCATCGTCAGAACCTACACTATAAATAGTAGATAAAGTTCCTACAAATACTTCTCTAGCGGCAAAGGAACTTATCAAAGCAATTCCTATTTTCCAATCGTATCCTAAAGGAGAAATAGCTGGTTCAATCATTTTACCCATCACTCCAATATATGAATTTTCTAACTTAAAAGATGCAATCTCACTTTCTAATTCTTCTACAGATATACTTTTTCCTATTGTTTTTTTAGCAACAATTTTTTCAGCATTTTTAAAATCACTTGTTCCATTAGATGCCAAAAACCAAAGTACAATAGAAATTGCCAAGATAATTTTTCCTGCTCCTAAAACAAATGCTTTTGTTTTTTCAAGTACATCAAAAAAGATATTTTTAATAGAAGGCAATTTATAGTTTGGCATTTCTACGATAAAAAAGTTTTTACTCTCTACTTTTAAAACTTTATTTAAAATATAGGCAGAGATAATTGCAGAGGCAAATCCCAATATATACAAAGACATCAAAACCATTCCTTGCAAGCTAAAGATTCCAAATAATCGGTCTTCTGGAATGATCAAAGCAATAATAATTGCATATACTGGTAAACGTGCAGAACAGGTTGTAAAGGGAGTTACTAAAATGGTAATCAGCCTATCTTTCCATCCACCAATATTTCTAGTTGCCATAATAGCTGGTATCGCACAAGCAGTTCCTGAAATTAAGGGAATTACACTTTTACCACTCATTCCAAAACGTCGCATGATTTTATCCATCAAAAACACTACTCGACTCATATAACCGGTTTCTTCCAAAACAGCTACAAAAAGAAATAAAATGGCTATTTGAGGAATAAAAATTACAATTCCTCCAATACCAGGAATAATTCCTTCAGAAATTAAATTAAATAAAACTCCTTCTGGCAATACTTCTTTAGACCAACTACTCAAATTAGAAAAAAAAGCGTCAATATAATCCATTGGAATAGACGCCCAGTCAAATACCGACTGAAACATTAACAACAAGATGGCTATAAAAATCATATAACCAAAAATTTTATGTGTCAAGACTTTATCCAAACGACTCCTAAGGTCTTTGCCTTTAGCTCTCTCTACACGATACGTTTTTTTCAGAACATCATTGATGTATTGATATCTATATATCGTTTCTTTGTGCTGATATTTTTTTAATTTATCCTGATCTACTTTAAATTTATCAATGATATGTTTAGAAGCTTCAGAGATAAAGATTCCATGATTTTTTTGAGTAATTAACAACCAAGATTTATATAAAGAAAAACCGCTTAAACTCGCCTTGATCTGATCAAAATAAGCTTGATCTATTTTTTCAGAAATTTCAAACAATGGATTTACATAGTATTCTTTATAATTGAGAATTGCTTTCTTTAAAGCTTCAATTCCTTCTTTTTTACGTGCACTTACCAATACGATTTTTGTCTGTAGAATTTCTTCTAACTTTTCAATATCTAAGAAAATTCCTTTTCTGGTCATTTGATCTGCCATATTCACCACCAAAATAGTAGGAATTTTCAAGTCTTTGACTTGGGTAAACAATAGTAAATTTCTTTTGATATTTTCAACCTCAGCAACGACAATAACCAAGTCTGGATATTCTTTGCTTTCTACATCCAATAATGTTTCTAATACAATACTTTCATCTATAGATGTTGGATTGATACTATATGTACCAGGTAAATCGGTAATCGCAGCAAGACTTCCATCTAGTAACTTACAAGATCCTTGCTTTTTATCAACCGTAATTCCAGGATAATTTCCAACTTTTTGAGTCAGACCAGTCAATTGATTAAAAAGTGATGTTTTTCCCGTATTTGGATTTCCTACTAAAGCTACCTTTATACATTTTTTAGAGTTCATTCCACAATCATTCTGCAAGAATTATTCTCTCTGCAGTTTCTCTTCGAATTGCAAAATGACTTCCATTTACATGAATATAAAGAGGGTCTTTCAAAGGAGATAATTGAATTAAAGTAACTTCTTTTCCAGGAATACATCCCATTTCCATTAAAGCTAATGGAATTTCGACGAAAGACAATTCTTCAATAATGCCTTTTTCTCCTCTATGTAAATCTGCAACAGTCTGCATAAATCCTATGTGGTTTTAAAACTCCTAAAAAATTCTCATTTAAAATGTACATTTAAAACAAGTAACTTTTAGGTTTTATCCTTTTTATTTTCCTTTTCCTTCGCTAAAATATGAAATACTAGCAAAGGCTATACTCAGAAACGCATACCTAGGTAAAGAAAAGACTACCTAAGTCTAAATTTCTCAAAACGTACTCGTTTTGAATAACGTTTGCAAATATATTAAATTAGAGTAGTTCTAAAGAATGTATTTTGTCTTTTTCACATCTGTGAATAGCTGCTAATTTATTTTTCTTTTTTCAATAAATAAATATCATCTATTACACGTTGTATATCTTCTGGGTCTGTTCCATCATAATATCCTCGAATTCTTTTTTTCTTGTCTACTAGAATAAACTGTTCGGTATGAATAAAATCTTGATCGCTACCATCTCCTTCGTCTAACACTGCAAAATAACTTTTACGAGCCAGATTATAAATTTCCTTTTTTTCTCCTGTAACTAAATGCCATTTGGCATCAACAACTCCTTTATTTATTGCATATTCCTTTAAAACAGAAACACTATCCATTACAGGTGTAACGGAATGAGAAAGCAATAAAATCTCAGAATCTCTCAAAAATTCTTTTTGTATTGCAGCCATATTTGTTGTCATAATCGGACAAATAGTTCCGCAACGTGTAAAGAAGAAATCTGCTACATAAATTTTATCTTCAAATGTATTTGGTGTAACGGTATCGTTATTTTGATCAATCAATATAAAATCAGCAATTTTATGATTTTTTTTTACATGATGTAATGAAGCATCAACCAGTCTCGGGTTTACATCAATAGGACTGTAGATAGGCAATTTTTTTTCAGGGGTTAGCAGTTTATAAAACACATAAATACCTGCTACACTAAAAAGCAGCATTGCCAACAATGTTGGTATTGATTTTTTCAAATAATGTTTCTCCATAATAGTCAGTAAAATTACAATTTCAGAATGAAGAAATTTCATTTTGAAGAAAAAAATATAGCTTTAACACTATTTAACTTTTTCAACGACAAAATTTCTATAAATCGACTTATTCCATTTATTTAAAATTGTACATTTGCGTTCGATTTTTATACAAAAAATACATGGAAGTTTTTATCAAAGCGTCACAATTTATATTAAGTCTGTCATTATTAATCGTATTACACGAATTAGGACACTTTATACCTGCAAAAATATTTAAAACGAGAGTTGAAAAATTCTATCTGTTTTTTGATTATAAATTTTCAATTTTCAAGAAAAAAATTGGAGGTACTACCTACGGAATTGGGTGGATTCCTTTAGGTGGATATGTGAAAATATCTGGTATGATTGACGAAAGTATGGATACCGAACAGATGGCATTGCCTCCTCAACCCTGGGAATTTAGATCTAAGCCAGCTTGGCAGCGATTGATTATTATGTTAGGGGGAGTTATTGTAAACTTTATTTTAGGTTTCGCTATTTATATTTTAATTCTTTTTACTTGGGGTGAAAGTTATTTACCTAATGACAATGTAAAAGATGGTATTTGGGTTACAGATTCTTTAGGAATTGATTTAGGCTTAAAAACTGGAGATAAAATTTTAAGTGTCGATGGAAACAAAATAAAAGCATTTTCAAGTTTACCTGGTGAATTTGTAAACGGAGAAACTTTTGTAATAGAACGAGATGGAGAAACTATTGATAAAGTAGTTCCTATTGATTTTATATCTAAACTAATAGAAAAAGGAAAAGGACCGTTTATTCAACCCCGTATTCCTTTTGTTATTGGTGGCTTTGGTGAAAGCTCTATTAATAAAGACAGTGGATTGAAAGCTAAAGATTTGATTCTTGCTATCAATGATACTCCAATCAAATATTTTGATCAAGCAAGTGCTATGCTTAAAGACTTAAAGAATGAGATAATCTCTTTAAAAGTCAAAAGAAAAAAAGGAGAAGAAACAGTTTCTGTAAAACTTGACGAAAACGGAAAAATTGGGGTAAGTCTAGGAACATTACCTGTTGCTGATATGGAGAGACTTGGCTACTATACTCTAGAAACCAAAGAATATACATTTGCAGAAGCAATTCCTGCTGGAACAGCTAAAGGATACAAAACACTTACTGATTATATCAAACAACTGAAAAAAGTATTCAATCCTGAAACGGGAGCTTATAAAGGTTTAGGAGGGTTTATTTCTATTGGAAGCATCTTTCCTTCTACATGGAGCTGGCAATCTTTTTGGAGCATTACAGCGTTCTTATCAATTATGTTAGGGTTTATGAACTTATTACCTATTCCAGCCTTAGACGGTGGCCATGTGGTGTTCACTTTATACGAAATGATTACGGGTAGAAAACCTTCTGATAAATTTTTAGAATACGCTCAAGTGACTGGTTTTGTACTATTGATGGCTTTGTTATTATTTGCCAATGCAAATGATGTAGTAAAGTTATTTGATTAGAAAACAGTTTTTTTAACAACCTAAGAAGACCCTTTGTATATGCAAAGGGACTTTTTTTATCTAGCACTGTGATTTCTCGACACAAAATTGACTGAATTACATTTTATAATATCTCAATTTATTTTACCCCAATCAAAGCATACTTTTACAGGTTATTATTCTTTATATACACTCGACAGTTCTTAACTCGTGAATCTAATTTCAATTCTATTTTAAAGTTCTGATGAATTAACTTTTTCTGATTTTGTTTTAAATAATAGATTTCTTGTTCACTTTCATTTTTTCTGAAAATTCAGAAACCCTTTCTCGGATTTTTTTAAATTTTCACCCCTTAAGGTCAACCTTAAATTTGTAGAATTTCTTATACTCTCAAACAAGTCATTTTTCACTCCAAAAGAAGTTAGCTCAAATGTCAAACTATCTATATCTTCATTATCTAATTCGGTATATTTATTAAAAAAATTATACATCAAATACCTCAGAATCTTCTATTTTTGAAATTAAAAAATCGAAAAGTTTAACTTTCTCTATTTGACAATTTTGTCTCCTTTTAGTCATAACTATAATTATTAATTTTAAAACAGCTTAGTTGCTACTTCACTATAATAACTGTTATTTAACATTATTGTTCTAAAATTAATGTAAAGTCATTCAGATGACTTTTGAAACAAAGTGTAGAAAATTTCACCCTCCTAGCCGACACGCAGATTTAGAACTCTTTCGTATTGCCTCCTCCAGGTCTTGTCCTATTTCTCGATACAAAACTGACTGCATTGCCTTTGGTAAATTCTACTCGAAATGACAAAAACCTACCGATAGAATAACGATTAGATATTCTTATAAAACAACGGCTTTTTCTATAAGCACATCATATACGTAACCTGCTCCAAAATCTTTATTCAACACAACAGTTCCTTTTATGGTAACCACGTCCCCTATCTTGAATGTATCATTACTAGTAATCGTTACATCATATTCGCCATTTGCTTTTGTTCCATCTTGTAAATGCACAAAATTAACGTTCATAATTCCATTGTTAACCTTTACTACCTCTCCTTTGATAATAACTTGTTTGTTTAAATACCCTTTTGGGTTTTTAAAAAGTTCTGCAATTCGGATTCCGTTTGGTGCTTTTTCTACGTTAACGGCACTTGTGTCTCCCTTGCTAACACTTATTTTTTCGACTTTCTGAATTCCATTCATTTTTTCTCGAACACCTTCCGCAAAAATAACAGACTCAAAAGTTCGTTTTAAAGTTTTACTTTCGAATTTTATCATTTCCATTCCTCCGTCGTAATAATAAGTAGCGCCAATTTCTATTTGCCTACCTGGTATTGCCATCCAGTATTCTTTTCCCTTTTCCAAGACGTTAAGATATATATATCCTCCGGCTGCTAACTTTTCTATTACAATAATTTGATGTGTATTTTTATTTATGAGGCCCTCTACTTTGGTCGTTTTAATTACATCTTCATATGGTATTTTTTCTTCTGTCGATTTTGTTTTTCCTGAGTCTTTACAACTCACTAAAAAGCAAAGTATCATTAAAGAAAGTGCGATAATTTTTTTCATCATTATTCTGTTTAATTCAACGTAAATTTAATCAAATCATTTAAAGTACGTGATGAAAATAAAATTTTATAGTTCTTTTTTAGAGAACTCTTTATTGTTATCATTAAGACTTGTCTATGTATCAATACAAAATTGACTATATTATATTTTGTCAATTCCACTCAAAATGATACTTATAAAGACATAAAATAAAAACTGAGCATAAAAAAACCTTCACAAATTAAATTGGGAAGGTTTTATGTATAATAAATACTAAGTATTATCTATGTTTCAACTCAGCTCTAATTTCTTTAGCGCTTGCTTTAGCAGCCTCGTTTCTTTCAATTCTATGTTCTGGACGTGTCCATTTTGGATTTTCTCCTTTCGCAACTAACTGAGAATCTTCAGACTCTATCGTTTTAGGCTGTACCTTTTTTGTAAAAGGCTTCATTGGATTCAATCCTAATTTCTTGAACAACTTCATATCCTCATTTACATCAGGATTTGGTGTTGTCAATAATTTATCTCCTGCAAAAATAGAATTTGCTCCTGCAAAGAAACACATTGCTTGCCCTTCTTGACTCATTTGAGTTCTACCTGCTGACAAACGTACTTGTGTTTCTGGCATTACAATTCTTGTAGCGGCTACCATACGAATCATTTCCCAAATTTCTACTGGTTTCTGTTCTTCTAAAGGAGTTCCTTCAACAGCCACCAAAGCATTTATTGGTGTAGATTCTGGTTGTGGGTTTAAGGTAGACAGCGCAACTAACATTCCTGCTCTGTCAGCAATTGTTTCACCCATTCCTATAATTCCTCCTGAACATACGGTAACGTTTGTTTTACGAACGTTTCCTATCGTATCCAATCTGTCTTGGTACCCTCTTGTAGAAATTACTTTTTTATAATATTCTTCAGACGAATCTAAATTGTGATTGTAAGCATACAGGCCTGCTTCTGCCAAACGTTGTGCTTGATTTTCTGTAACCATACCTAAAGTACAGCATACTTCCATATCCAATTTATTAATGGTACGAACCATTTCTAACACCTCATCAAACTCTGGCCCATCTTTTATATTACGCCAAGATGCTCCCATACAAACCCTTGAAGAACCACTAGCTTTTGCTCTTAAAGCCTGTGCTTTTACTTGTTGTACTGGCATCAAATCGTTTCCATCAATATTAGTATGGTATCTTGCTGCTTGCGGACAGTACCCACAATCTTCAGAACATCCTCCTGTTTTAATTGACAATAACGTAGATACCTGAACCGCATTAGGGTCGTGATGTTCTCTATGTATTTGAGCTGCTTCAAACAGCAACTCCATCAATGGTTTGTTATATATATCAAGAATTTCTTCTTTTGTCCAATTATGTCTTACTTCACTCATAATTTTTCTAAATTTAAAGGTTCAAAAGTACGTAATAATATTTTCATAATTATGACTTCCATCATAATTAGCGCCAAAGCTCTTATTTAGTGCCTAGCAAAATACTTACAGCGTTTCCGCCAAATCCTACTGAATTTACTAAGATTGTTTTCAACTTTTTTGGTGCTTTGGAATGTTTGCTAAAAGGAACAGCAATAAACTGTTGCCGCTGCAACATTAAAATAGCCAACTCAATACTCAATACTCCTGAAGTTCCTAAAGTGTGTCCTATTTTCCACTTGTTAGTGGTTAATGCAGGTGTTTTTATTCCAAATACCGCTTGAATCGCGTTGAATTCAGAACTATCTCCTTTAAGGGTTCCAGGGGCATGCATTACAATAGCATCTACTGTTGACAGATTCGCATCTTCCAAGGCCATTTTCATTGACTTTTGAAAACAATCTGCATTTGCTGAAATGGAAATATTATGTTTTAAAGTTTCAGTAGCATAGCCTACGCCCTCAATTACTGCTAAGGAATTTTCAGAAATTCCTTTTTCTAAGCAAATAGAAACAGCACCTTCTCCAAGCACCATTGTATTTTTTTCTTTACCAAAATCCAATGCTTTACAAGGGAACGCATCATCTACATTTATAGGAGCATAAATTTTCAAAGCTTTCATTTGTGCAATCGTAAAAGCCGTATTTGCAGCCTCACTACCCCCTACTAAAAAGGTTTTAGACATGCCTGAACGAATCCATGCTATTCCGTTTAAAACTGAATGCAAAGCAGTAGAACAGGTAATAGAATGACTTATATCAGGTCCTGAAGTTTGTAAATCTTGCGCTACCCATGAGGCAATATTACCCAAAGTAGTTGTAGGTGATGACAACGTTGCTGCTTGTCCAGATTCATCTTCCTTAAAAGAATCGTAATACTTTTCAAACAACTCTGTTGCTCCTCGAGAGGAACCAATATTTATACCAAATTCAGCATCCCAATTTACTTGAGCAACAGCCTTACGAGAAGTATAAATTGCTAGCAAAACGGATCTATCCAAATTTTTATATTTTGAATCAGAATTTCTAAGGCTTTCAATTTCTTGATTTCCCTCTTCTGAAATAGCACCTACATAGGCTTCAAACTTTTCAAATTTTTTTATTTGTAAAAGATTTTTGTCATGTAAATAATTTTCCCAAACATCACTAGGATTGCTTCCTAAACTTGAAATTGATGACAAACCGGTAATAGAAATTTTTTCACTCATGAACTCGATCAAATTAAGCAGTAAATATAAGGATTCAAAATAGGTATTCCTGAACAGACATCCAAAACATAATTTCTAAGAGCGACTCTAAGAATGTTTATCTTTCAGAATTCCTACAAACCAAAAAAGAGCTACACTTTCGTGTAACTCTTTGCGCTTTTGCTCCTCCTCTTGGGCTCGAACCAAGGACCCTCTGATTAAC
>CEWR01087282.1_pt1 | contig 45710 bp, 44 predicted proteins | sample 356321 | NCBI WGS metagenome assembly CEWR01 (sample SAMEA2621551, study PRJEB7988) | marine metagenome | biome: marine biome (ENVO:00000447); feature: mesopelagic zone (ENVO:00000213); material: "saline water (ENVO:00002010), including plankton (ENVO:xxxxxxxx)" | depth 790 m
AATCATCGCCAAATTTTATCGGCCCGATCGTTGGACGGACGAATGTATTGGTGAAGAGCACGGCTTTACGCAGGAACTTCTGGACAACGAAATCCCTTGTGTTGCTCCCCTACCCGTTGGTGGTCAAACGCTCTTTCACGTCTCCGGCGCCGAATTTAGATTCGCGCTTTTTCCAAGGCGCGCTGGTCGACCTCCCAATATTGAAGATCGAGACGTTCTCTCCGTCATGGGCCGCACCCTGGCAAGAATTCACTCGACCGGTGGAGCGAGACATTTTGCACACCGTCCCTCACTGACGTCCGAGCGTCTTGGGCATGAGAGTCGGGCTTTCCTACTTTCTTCCGATTTCATCCCAACGGAGCTCGTCGACGCCTACGAGTCGATCACCAACCATTTACTGCAGCGCATCGACTCGGCCTTCGAAAACCAACCCGCTGGCGTCCGCATTCACGGCGACTGCCATCTCGGCAATTTATTGTGGCGTTACGACGCGCCTAATTTCGTCGACTTCGACGACACGCAGACCGGGCCACCGATCCAGGATTTGTGGATGCTTCTATCGGGGGATCGTGAGGACCAAGAATCCATTCTGTCCGACCTCCTCGACGCGTACTCCATGTTTTGCTCGTTCGACTCTCAAACGATAGTGCTGATCGAGCCGCTTCGAACGCTCAGAATGATTCACCATGCAGCATGGATCGGAAGGCGCTGGAACGACCCCGCCTTCCCGCTCGCGTTTCCGTGGTTCAATGGAATCAAATATTGGTCCGACCACGTCCTGAGCCTCCGGGAGCAACTCGCGATATTGGACGAACCCCCTCTTTCAGTCTGATCTTATCGTTCGCCAACCTCCAGGAGCTCGCGTTTATTGCGGATCTGATTAGCGTACTGAAGCAGAAAGTATGGCCGCTGGTTATCTGGTAATTGCTCGAGTGCTTCCTCAAAGGCGCCGGCCACTTTTCCGCGAAGTCCGTCAACGTTCTCCTGTCCCGTTAACCGATCCTCTGATTCCAAGTAGGTGGGATAAGACTCAATTCCACCCGCGATACACCTGTCGATCTCCGTCGCTAACGCTTCGACAGTATCGAAATCGCTACGAAGGGGTTTCGAAAAATTCAAATGAACGCGGCCCTTAAATCCCAAGATGCCGGCGACGATACTTTCCAGATCCTCGTTCGCACGCTTCTCGTATTTTCCATCATGTTCCGTCAAATACAGCTCGCGAGCCTTCATACCCGCACAAGGATCGACCTCATATGAAATAGAGACCGGCACCAGCTGCACTTGGTTCAACCAAGACGATACGCTTTCGTCAGCCTCGTTCCGATAGGCAAGCATGAACATCTTCAGAATGGCCGGTTCGGTCCGGTCAAACCCATCTTTCGAACGACCCTCGCGTTGTGAAATCCACACCGAATGCCCAGCATTTAGCGTTGATCGGATGTACGTCGACGTGCGCAAAAGGGCCGCATACTGAGCTTTTAGGCCCTTCTCGTTCCGAACAACGACGAAACTTTTAGTCAGACGCATGAGGTCCGATTCAAATCCATGGCTAAAAAGATTGTCCCCGACAGCAATCTGAGAGGTCGGGAAGTCATTCGACCAAAGGGCGTAATTCATGAACGCAGAATCCATCGCAATATCTCGATGGTTGGCAATGAATAAATACGGCAATTCACGATCCAAGCGTTCGATGCCAGAGCACGAGAAACCGTCCGTCGTCCGACGAATCATATGTTCGAAGTACCCCGACAGCAAAACCTGCACGTCGCTAATAGTGGTTAATCCCTTCGTGCGTCGACGAAGTAATTGACGGGCGAACATCCGCGCGGAAACAGGAAGAAAACGATACCAGCGAGGCACCAGAAAAGCCGCCACACTGCCCACCAAATCCGGATCTTGAATTAGGCGCTCCGTCACGCCAGCTACTTCAGCATCCCGATACGGGCGGATATCATCGAAATTGTCCACGATCACGCTAAACTAGCGGATAACGCATTCCGATACGAACCCGCGTTAGGGTTCGCATCGTCTAGGAAAGACGAATAGGAAGTCCACATGACGTTGTCGATCAGACCATTCACGCACGGATTACACGACCTAGGATCCGGCGGATATGCATGGATTCAGCCAGACGGCGGTTGGGGATGGAGCAATGCGGGTCTTGTCGTAGACGGTGATGAATCGCTCCTCGTCGACACCCTCTTCGACCTAAAACTCACCCGCGAGATGCTGAACGCCATGTCACGGGCCGAACCCACCGCCACGCGTTCATTCAACACGCTCGTTAATACTCATGCGAACGGCGATCACTGCAACGGCAACGAACTCGTCCACGGGGCGGAAATCATCTCCTCAGCAGCTACCGCGGCCGAACTTGCCGAGGAATCCCCTGATCGATTGGCAACGATGATGCGCAACGCCCCCTCGTTGGGCGAAGCTGGGGAGTTCCTGCAACGCTGTTTTGGCGCATTCGACTTCGAAGGCATTACGCCGACATTACCTACTCGCACGTTTGAAGGGACGATGAACGTCTTGGTTGGGGATAAGGAGGTGCGTCTAAAACAGGTTGGACCTTGCCACACCAAAGGCGACATTCTAGCGTACGTTCCTGACGACAAGCTCATTTTCACAGGGGACATTCTCTTTATCGAGGGACACCCCATTCTCTGGGTCGGACCCATCGCCAATTGGATCGACGCGTGCGATTACATGCTCGGAATCGACGTTGAGACCGTCGTACCAGGACACGGCCCTATTACCGATAAACGGGGGGTAACGGCCGTTCGGGACTATCTCGTGTACATCCGAGAGGAGGCCAACAAACGTTACCGAGCTGGTCTACCCGTTTACGAAGCAGCCATGGATATATCTCTGACCGATTATGACAATTGGGGTGATGCCGAACGGATCGTGATCAACGTCGCTACGTTGTATCGAGAATTCGGTTCCACTGAAAAAACAGGGGATCTATTTAGCCTGATGGCTAAGGCCGACAAAGCACGACGTCAGGCTACTTAAACGGTCGACGTCCGCGTCAACGTAATCACGGCTGACACCATGATTCCGATCCCCAGCAGCAGTAGCGTTGTAAAGGCCACGCGACGCATGTTTCCTTCGTCAAACAAACGTGCGTGACGACGAGCTAGCCAGGTCCCGAGAGCGACCGACGGTAACCCCAGCGCGGTTAATTGCCACACGATCTCGGATAGCCCCCCGCTAAAGCCTACCACCACCGAACGGGCACTGGTCGTCACGAGGTACCCCGCCAGTAGAGTCGCTCGCACGGTGGCCACGGGAATAGGTTGGCGATACGCAAACCAACCGATCACCGGTCCTGACGCGGCGAACATACCGCCAACAAGACCCCCTCCAGCGCCCGCTACCACGGTGGACCATATCGGCGATCTCATCGACCGGGGTGTTGGCCGCAACACCATCGACGCGCTTCCGCCAACGATGAAGACACCAAGGACCAAATACAGAACGTTTGCGGCGTTACTGGAAAGCTGATGCAGTAACCAGACACCAGCTCCGATCGCAGTGAGTTGTCCCACCGAGAGACTTAGCCATAGACCCCAATCAACGTCTCTAGCATGGCCATAAAGTGCGACTCCGACGTTGACGAACGCGAGAAAACTAATGACCGCGGCCATGACCGCCACGCCATAAACCTGCACCGCGGCCACAAACGCCATGACAACGATACCCAGCGCAAACCCGGTGATGCCTTGCACGTAACTGCCAAGGAACACCGCAATGAGAAAAACCGAGACGGGCCATACTTCCACGACAACAGTGTATTCTGGCGGACACCGAGATGTTGGGATTTCCATGGATTTGCAGCTTTCAGGTCGCCGCGTTCTCGTAACTGGGAGCCATCGAGGTACCGGCTTGTTGATGGCAAAACGGTTTATTGAAGAAGGTAGCAACGTCGCCGTGCACGGGTTCAACGAGGCGCAGGCGAGAGACGCCGTGGCTGAGCTGGGAGGCGGCTATCCGGTGTTTGGGGACATCTGCCGCGATGACGGTACCAAAATGCTCATCGAGCAGCTCAAAGCAACCCCCGAAATTCTCGTGAACAACTACGGCACGGCAGAATCCGGCCGGTGGGAGACTCTCAGTTCAAGCGATTGGGTCGACCTCTACCAAAAAAATGTACTCTCAGCCGAACGGCTCATCCAAGCATTTCTGCCGGATATGAGGGCCATGGATAGAGCGCGCATTATCAACTTAGGTACCGTTGGTTCTACGCGTCCTAATTCAAGAAATCCACACTACTACGCCGCCAAGGGAGCTCTAGCCACGATGACCATCAGTCTTGCAAAAGAGGTGGCCGGTACCAATATCCGCGTGAATCTGGTGTCACCCGGCATGATTTTGACACCCGAGGTGCGCGAAGCGTACATGCGCCGAGGTGCTACCAATGGCTGGGGAAACACGTGGGAAGAGATTGAGTCTCATGTTGCCGCCGATATTCCCATCGGCCGTATTGTCCGTCGCGACGAGGTCGCCGACCTGATCGTGTTCCTCGCGAGTGCGAGAGCCGACGCGATACACGGACAAAACATTCGTATTGACGGCGGCGCTCTGGACGTCCTGACATAGTGCGCTCGGCCGTCGTTACGGGAACCACACACGGCATCGGAACCGTGACGGCCACCCGCGTCGCCGCAGCTGGCTACCGGTTGATTATGTTGGTCCGCGATCTGTACCGAGCGGAAACATTGGCGACCGCGATCACTGAGACAACAGGTAACGACGCGATTGAGGTCGTGCGTTGCGACCTTTCGTCGATCGATTCCGTAAACAGCGCGGTGTCGGACGTTCGTCGACTCACGGACGATCTCCATCTGCTCATTAACAACGCCGGCATCGTTACTCGCCAACGAACGATGTCAGCCGACGGGATTGAATTAACGTTCGCCACCAATCATCTGGGACCATTTATGCTGACGATGGGATTACGCTCCGCTCTCGAATGCGCCGGAGCCAGCCGCGTGGTGAACGTTGCATCGGCCGCGTACCGAAGTGGTTCACCCGACTTCGAAGCGACGCTCGACGCCGATGGTGCGGCTGGTCTCCAAGCTTACGCGACGTCAAAACTCGCGAGCGTACTTTTTACCCTTGCGTTGCATCGTCGGACCCGTGGAACAGGGATCACAACCAATTGCTTGCACCCCGGGGTCGTGGCAACCAACCTGGGAGGCGACAATCGGTTATTTCGTTGGGGCATGAAACTCGGGGGGGCCCTGGGTGCGATGCGTTCGCCAGAACAGGGCGCTGAAAATACGGTCCAATTGGCACTCGCAGATGAATATGCCGAGGCTAGCGGCGGCTATTACGATCAAAATATGCGTCGTACGGTCCCGAACGTAACTGCTCTGAACGAAGAACTGCAAGACCAACTGTGGCACTTTTCCGAACAACTGGCGACGGGATCGGTATGAGCGAAAACAATGACGACCTGTACGCCGACGTTATCGGCCCAACACACACGAATTACTACCTCGCCTATTTCAAGCGCGCGGATGAACGCGGTTACACTCCACTTACCTGGCACTGGCCCGTGCTGTTCGCTGACGTTTTTTGGTTCTTATACCGCAAGCAATACCGATGGGCCGGCATCGTCACCCTCATCTCTCTGTTAATTCTTGTGGTTGCCGGGCAAATCGGACAGATGGGTTATCCAGACCTCGGCGTCGCTGTCCAATTGATACTGTTGGCCGCGTTTAAGCTGGTCTACGTTCCATTGCGGGCCAACGCGCTCTATTACGACTGGGTTCAACATCGAATCCGATTGGTCCAAGCGGCACTCCCGGGAAAGTCGATGGAACAAAAATCGATGCTCACGAAGCTCGGTGGCACGAGCTTCACGGCGCCTTTAATGATTGTCGCACTGCTGTTTATACTGGCAAGCTTCCTGCCGCCTCCCGGTTAAACGAACCGTCAACCGGCAACGACGCACAGTCCGATCGTCCGCTCCAGAACTTTAACGCCCAGCAAGAATTCCTTCGTTCACGCAGTTTTCGAGCCTGCCATCCCTTAAATAGCGCGCCGCGGTTCGCGCCGAAAACGCCCTGATGTCGCGAACACTCTCGGGAGTATAAAAAGCGGAATGCGGTGTAACCAGGAGTCGGTGACGAATCCAGTCTTCATCCGCCTTCCATGCGGCAATCAACGGACGGTCGAGCTTCGCCGGTTCTTCCGGTAAAACGTCAAGCCCGGCAGCAAGTACCACGTCATCCTTCATCGCGTCATGCAGAGCATCGACATCGATGATGGGACCTCGCGCCGTATTCACGATAATGATTCCTTTTTTTGCGTGTGCGAGGGCGTCTGCATCAATGAGATGAGTGGTCTCATCGTTCAGCGGGGCATGCACACTCACAATATCTGACTCGGCTAGCAGTTCCGGCAGCGAGTCGGATCGACGAATACCGAGCGCCAGTTCCGAACCGTTGGGTTTGTAGGGATCGTGAAATGTGACGTCCATATCGAATGCCTTGGCGCGCATCGCGGCCGCAGTCCCAATACGGCCCAGGCCAACGATGCCCATCGTGCAATCGGCCATGCGTTTACCAAACGGATTCAGTGCCGGGCGCCAGTTGGCCAACGGGTCAGCTCGTAGCGATTCGTCATGAAAGGCAATACTTTTGGTTAACGTCAGCATCAGTGCGATGGCGTGATCGGCGACCTCACGCGTGCCGTAATCTGGCGTGTTGCTAACGGCAATTCCGCGATCGCCGAATGCCGCAAGATCCACGTCGTCAAATCCCACCGCCGGTTTAACGAAAATCCGGCAGTTGTCGAGCATATACATCACGTTAGCGGGCACATGCCCACCGACGATGCCATCGCAGTTACGCCATTGCTCCTCCGTAACGGTGTCAAAGCCACGGCAAAACTCGCCTGTCACCCCTTCTCCTAGCGCCTCAATTTCGATCTGGTTGTCGCGCCCGGTTCGCGGAAAAAGTACTCGAATTGTCATGTGGTTGTCTCCGTCAAACCGTTACAGCTTCCAAGGAGTCTAGCCGCGATCACGCTCCGAACGCGCCAATGAGGCCGCGCACTAACTCAATCAGCGGGGTCGGATACACACCGAAGAGAATCACAGCCACACCTAATACCCCTACGGTCACGATGGTTTCCACGGGTATAGCGGTAGCTCTTACCGAACCATCCGTGGATTCGCTTTGCGTCATGGTAAATACAATTCGAAGGTAATAGTAAATGCCAATCGCGCTGCCAATGACGAGTGCCCAAAGGAGAACCCATAGCGCGCCCTGGACGCCCGCTGCGAAAAGGTAAAACTTGGCAATAAAGCCCATGGTTAATGGAATACCCGCCAAAGAAAGAACCGCCGCCGTCAACACCGCCGCAAGCACTGGGTGGCTCCAAAATAAACCCTGGTAGTCGGCCAACTGCTCAGTGTCCTGGTCACTCGCCGAAATCGAAAGCGCGCTGATAACACCGAACGCTGCCAAGGTCATAAGAAAGTAGCCAGCCAGATATACCATCGTCGTCTCACGAGCGATCTCAGGGTCATCCAACGCAGCGACCACCAGCAGCGCAATCAGTAAATAGCCAGCGTGAGCGATCGACGAGAAGGCCAAAATTCGCTTGATGTTTTTCTCCAACAGCGCCAGAAGATTACCCACGACCATCGAACCCACAGCGATGATAGAAATTCCCAGTGCAATGGATGCGTTGGACAGTACATCCGAAATCACGGCGTAGCGCAGTAACACAGCAAACACGGCCCCTTTGGACACCGTCGCGATAAACCCTGTCACCGGCGCGGGCGCCCCTTGATACACGTCGGGGGTCCACATGTGAAAAGGCACGAGGGACAACTTGAACGCCAGTCCGACAATCAGCATTCCCTGCCCCAACCAGTAGTAGTTCTCACCTTGGTTATCAACTGGTTGTCCCAATGCGCTGAAACTCAGTGAACCGGAAGCCGCATAGATTAGGGCCATACCGAATAACATCGTGGTCGAGGCGACCCCGGATAGCACCAGGTATTTCGTAGCAGCCTCGAGTGGAAGTCTGCCTTCTTGGGGGTAGCAGATCATGGCATACAAAGAAATCGATAGAATCTCGAGTCCTAAAATCAACGTCGCAAAATGGGAAGCCACTGCCATGACCATCGCTCCCAGCGTGGCCGTTAGAATGAGCATGTAGAATTCTTCACAACTCGACGCTCGATGATCGAGATAACGAAACGAGATCAATACGGTGACGATGGCAGCGAGCAGGAAAAGCCCGCTAAAGAACTGGCCATAGCCGTCCACGCGGATCAGTCCAAACACCTCCTCGCTACCGGCAGCGAGCGACTGCGGGATCAGGGCTCCAGCAATGACTAAAATCAGGAATGTCGACGTCATCGCTAGTGCATGACTGCGGCGGAACGCAACCAGTAGCATTAGCACCATAAGACCCACCGTCAGCACGATATGTGGCATCACCGAGTTAACCCATGCATGACTCACAGCCCTGCCACCCCCAGTGACGTGATAACAGGTGCTGATAAATCGAGCACGAGTTGGGGATAGACACCCAGCCATACCAGCCCGATCATCATCAAGATCATGACGGTCATTTCACGTGCTCCGAAGTCCTCGATCTCTCCCACATCCGGGTTGGGGACGCCTTGAAACGCCCTTTGCATCAGCGATAAGCCGTAAACTGCTGCAACAACAATGCCGATCGTTGCAGCGATAGTCAGCGGAACGTGAGCTTGGAATGCCCCAAGTAGTGCAAGGAATTCACCCACGAAATTTCCTAACCCCGGCATCCCGACGGATGCAACAACAAAAAACAACGTCATCGCGCCCATGCGCGGCGCACGCACCCAGAGCCCTCCCATCTTCGACATTTCCCGCGAGTGCAAGCGTTGCTGCAGCGCTCCCGCCATCATGAACAACGCCGCGGTCGAGAAGCCGTGAGCAATCATGGTCACCACCGCGCCCTGCATAGCAATTTCATTGAATGCGTACACGCCGAGCAAGATGAATCCCATGTGCGCGACCGAGCTATACGCGACCAAGCGCTTGAAATCGCTTTGGCTGTACGCCATGTAGCCGCCATAAACGATGCTCAGAGCGCCCAGCAACATGCCCACCGTTGCAAAATCTTGCGACGCTTCCGGAAAAAGTCCCACGGCAAATCGAATCACGCCGTAGCCACCAGTCTTCAACAGGATGCCAGCTAAAATCACGGATCCCGCGGTCGGCGCTTGGGTGTGTGCGTCAGGCAGCCAGGTATGGACGGGCACGCTCGGCAGCTTGGTAATAAACGCAACGAAAAACCCCAACATCAGCCACCAAGCAACGTCCGGATCCAAAGATGCATTCCGAAGTTCAAAATAGTCGAACGTAATGACTCCGGTAGCTTGGTAGTTGAAGTACACCAACGACAAAATCGCGAACAACATCAGCAGGCCGCTAATCTGGGTGAACAGAAAAAACTTGGTCGCCGCGTAGGCGCGATTCTCGTGTCCCCATATCGCGATCAGGAAATACATGGGAATGAGCATCACTTCCCAGAAAAAGAAGAATAGGAATAGATCGAAGGCCGAAAAAACGCCGACAACGCCGGCCATTACCCACAAGATGTTGAACTGGAAAAATCCGTGTCGCTCGCTAATTTCCGACCACGATGAAACGACCGCGACGATGCCAACAAAAGCCGTGAGGGCGACCAGCATGAGCGATAGTCCATCAAGAACTAGATAAACCTGGATGCCAAACCGCGGGATCCACGGCAATACCTGCCTCGCATATTCCTCGGTCCCCGATCCTGCACCCAACCACGCGCTGCTCGTATAGATAAGTGCAACCACAAACGCGATCAACGAAACCCAGCGAGGCGCGTGTTGGTGAATACGTTCCGAGAATGCGGCGACCACGCCAGCGGCAAGCAGTCCCATAATGAGGGCGAGGATGTTCAATCCAGCACCTCCCACATCACGACCACGACCACAAATGCCAAGCCCAGCACCATGTTCCATGCGTACCAGCGGAGGCGACCATTTTGGACGACGGCCAGTACGTGATGCATGCCGCGGGCGATACTAGCGGTTGACTTAAACGCCAGATCGACGAAATCATTCTTGTTCATCCGCGCAAGTGCGACGAAAGGAGCAACAACAGCCCGATCGTATAACCAGTCAAATCCCCATCCGCTATACCAAAACCGTCTTACGTTCTCGGCGAACTCTGTTCCGGGGAGTTGCGTCGAACCGCCTCGCGCGGAACCAAACACAAACCAACCAGTGAGAATTCCCAACAGCGGCATCGCCATCGTCACCAACGCGATCGGAGAGAAGTGGTCATGCGTCGTGATACCACCGTCTGGTAACACCCCCGAAACAATGCCCAACCCAAACCAGCCGCCACCCAGTGCGAGACCACACAGAATGATGAGCGGCGCGTTCATATTCCATCCTGATGAATCGTGGGCTGCGGTTTTCGCCTCACCAAAAAAAGTCAGAAGAATCATGCGCGTCGTGTATAGCGCGGTCATAAACGCAGCAATGGCTGCGCCGCCCCAGAAGACCATCCCGGCCGCCGGGTTATCGGCCGCCGTCAACATGATGGCGTCCTTGCTGAAGAACCCTGACGTCAGCGGCAATGCAGCAAGTGCGATAGAACCCACCAACATACTCACGAACGGAATAGGCAGTTTCCGCCAGAGCCCACCCATCTTGAACATGTCCTGTTCGTGATGCAGAGCGAGGATAACGGAACCACTCGCAAGGAAAAGAAGGGCTTTAAAAAATGCGTGGGTCATTAGATGAAAAACGGCCGCTGACCAGGCGCCCACACCAAGGGCCATGAACATGTACCCGATCTGACTCATGGTCGAAAATGCGAGCACCCGTTTGATGTCGGTCTGCACGAGCGCCGTAAATGACGAAATGAATAAGGTGACCAGTCCGGTGACGGCGACCCAGAACTGGGCTTCGGGGGAAATAAGGTAAATATCGTGCATCCGAGCGATCAGATAAACACCCGCGGTGACCATGGTGGCGGCGTGAATGAGCGCTGACACCGGGGTCGGTCCCGCCATTGCATCGGGAAGCCAGGTTTGTAACGGTACCTGCGCCGATTTCCCCATCGCGCCACCCAAGAACAAAAGCCCAATGACCGTAGCCATCGTCGAACCCTCGGGCCAAGCGATATTCGCCGCTGCCAGCGAAGCCTGAATTTCCGTGGTGCCAAGCTCCCGGAATAACAGGAACAACCCGAGAGCCATGAACGTGTCCCCCACGCGGGTAACCACAAACGCTTTGCGCGCGGCGTAGCCGTTGTTTGGATCTCGATGGTAAAAGCCAATCAACAAATAACTACACAAACCAACACCTTCCCACCCCAGGAAAAGCACCAGTAGGTTATCGCCCAGAACAAGCATCAACATCGCGAACACAAATAAATTCATGTACGCGAAAAAACGGCTAAAACCTTCGGGTTCCTCAGGGTCATCCCACATGTAGCCGGTGGCGTAGACGTGAATCAAAAAACCAACGCCAGTAATGACACCCGTCATCACAAGCGCTAGACCATCGAGATACAGTCTGATCTCAGGAACGAACTCGCCGACGCGCATCCACGTCCATAACTGTTGCGAGTGGGGCTCGGCGCCACCATCCATAAACGCTTTTCCCACGACAACGGCAACAACCGCGGCAAATCCAATAGAACCTGCCCCGACAATGGCGATCACCACCTTCGGCAGTTTGCCTTGGGACAAAAATAAGACCAAGAAGCCCAACAGCGGAAAAGTCGGTATTAGCCAAAGCGCGTCCATCAGCTGTGCATCTCGTCGGCCGAATCGACATCGAGGCTGTCAAAGCGACGTGATAACTGCAGCACGATCCCTAACGCTACGGCGACTTCGGCCGCGGCCAACGCCAAAATGAACATGAACATGATTTGCCCGTCAGCTTGCGCCCAACGAGCACCACCCGCTACGAAGGCCAGTCCGCACGCATTCATCATGACTTCAAGCGACATCAACACAAACATCACATTGCGCCGGACCAAAACGCCGGTGAGGCCTATACAAAAGAGTGCCGCAGCCAGCACAAATACGTGTTCGAGCGGCAACGACAAAGCGAAATTCACACTTCCTCCCGCCTCTCAGATAGATAACGACGTCCCAGATGATACGAACCTACCAAGGCCGCGAGCAGGAGAATCCCAGCGAGCTCCACGGCTAAAAGATAGGGGCCAAAAAGACGCGTACCCACCGTTTTCGGTCCCACCATTGACGCCGCTGTCTGTACAGATTCACCACTGAGCGCGTAGACCAAACCTAAAAACAGGGGAATCGTAAGCAGGCATGGCAATATCCACATACGCGGACGCAACCACGCGCTCTCGCGCGCGACCGATCCTTTCCCAAGATTGAGCATCATCACCACGAACAAAAACAGCACAACGATCGCTCCCGCGTAGACGACTATTTCCAGCGCTGCTGCAAACGGCGCCCCGAGCAAAAAGAAAATGACGGCGACCGACAGCAGCGAAACGATCAAATAAATGAGTGCGTGCGAAGCGTTCTTACCGGTGACGACCAAGACGGTCGACGCCAAAGCGGTCACGGCAGCAATGTAAAAAAGACTTTCCATATCGGTTATGCGTTAGCGTGAACTACGGCATCAGACTCCGAACATTCGTTGGCGACGCTTCGTTCTGTGCTTCACCTTTTTGTTTTCCATCAATGGTTTTACCCGCCACATTCCAGAAGCTGTATCCAGGATATTTACCAGGACCACTGATGAGCAGGTGCTCTTTCTCATACACCATGTTGGTGCGATCAAATTCAGCCAACTCAAAATCCGGCGTCAATTGAATGGCATAGGTGGGACACGCTTCCTCGCAAAGCCCGCACATGATGCAACGCGAAAAGTTGATACGAAAAAATTCTGGATACCAACGACCATCTGTTTCTTTTTCGGTTTTCTGCAAGGCGATGCAATCGACAGGACACGCGACCGCGCATAAATTGCAGGCAACGCATCGCTCTTCGCCGTCCGGATCACGCGTCAGTACAATACGACCGCGGTATCTGGGCGCCAGATAGGGCATTTCTTCTGGGTATTGAACCGTTTCGCTGCGCATGCCGAAAAGGCGCCGAAATCCGGGCGTGTGCTGCAAGATGGTCCAGATCGTTCGGAATTGGCTAATCATGATTCTTGCACCCCTAACCCGTCCACAACATCCACGCACCCGTCCCGAGTACATTAACGAGAGACAACGGCAACAGAATTTTCCACCCCAACGACATCAGTTGGTCGTACCTCGGTCTCGGTATGGCGGCACGCAATAGGATGAAAAAGTTAATAAATACAATAATCTTGGCTGCAAACACTCCCAATCCGACCAACGCTGAAGCCAGTCCCGTCGGCACCAACGACTGCAGCGCGGGGGGTAACAGCCAACCACCGAAAAACAACAAGACGATCATCGCAGACGTGATGATTAGCCCCAGGTATTCAGCCGCCATGATCAAGCCGAATTTCATGCCCGAATATTCGGTGTGGAATCCCCCGGTCAGTTCGTGTTCCGCTTCCGGTAAATCAAACGGTAGGCGATGAGTCTCGGCCAACCCGGCAAGCAGAAAAATCACGAATCCGACAAATTGCGGGCCAATATTCCACAATTCGGCTTGATCTTCGACGATGTCTAGTAGGCTAAAGGACCCCGCCAGGATCACAACGCCCATCAGCGACAACGCCATAAAGACTTCGTAGGTCACCATCTGTGCTGCCGCCCTGAGACCACCCAGGAGGGCGTACTTATTGTTGCTGGCAAATCCTGCCAGGAGCACGCCGTAAACGGCGAGCGATGACATCGCCAGGAACCAAAGAACGGCGATATTGGAATCGGTGATGATGAGTCCCGATTCTCGCGGTGCCCATGGGACAACGACGTATGCCATGAGCATGGATCCGGCAACAATCGCCGGGGCCAAAACGAAAAAAAGACGGTCCCCGAATGGGGGTACCCAGTCGTCTTTCGCGAGCAGCTTGACGGCGTCCGCGATGGCTTGACCAAAACCGCCCGCCCAAGGCCAAACACGATTCGGCCCTTTTCGATCTTGCCACCAGCCTAACAATCGTCGCTCCCACCAAACGAGGATCAGCGCAGTCACCAACATGCCCACCGCAATCGGGAGAATCAGCACGTAGGACCATATGTTGGGAGGAAACTCCATCAGCCTCTAGCAATCACGTCAGGATGGCCGCCGGGCCGTCGGATAAAATCTGGATCAACGGATAAATCAATACGGCCCGCGGCTATCGCACGAATGCCCGGTAGGCCGTGAACGACACCCACCATCCCGGCCGGTATCCGGTCATCGATCAGGACTTCAAAACTTGCACCCAACCCAGGCCCCGAAATCCCCGCACCGGCTTGAACGCCAAGCCTTTTCGCGTCGGCAACGTTGAGCAACGCAAACGGGGCTGGCATCCGCTCAACGATGGGCCACGAAGCATTAGACAGCTCATCGCTTCCAAAGATCGCGTGCACTGGGACGACCAGGAATGCTTCGGTGGCAACAAATGCATCCGGCACCTCTTGAAATTTCGTTGCCCGCGATGCGTCGCCGGAGTCAGGCGCGGGCGCGACCAACAGCGCGCCTGGATCACCACCGAGGAGCGCACCGCCCACCTCTTGCTGAAACTTAAAAACCGACTGATTGGAATTCCATCCCGGCGACCACACGAACGGAACCGCAGCTCCATCTTGTGTGCCGAGATTTTCTCCCTCCATCGAATAATTGAACGGCGTTTCGTCATCGACCGTCGCTTTCGGTTCATGAACAGATATTTGGGCTCGCATCGCGGTGCGTCCGCTGTATCGATGCGGTTGACGTGGAATCCTAGTGCCGCCCTCAACGCGGTAGTCGGACGGTGGGGATATGGTGGCGAGAGCCGCATGAGTAGCCTTTGCACATTCTTCAATGAGGACGTTAATGTTGGCCCAGCCAGCACCGCTTGAATCGAGCGCATCAGCAATATCGCTTATCCAACGCCAAGCCGGCCGAATCTCGTCATCGGGCTCAAACACCTGGTAAAACCTTTGCGCCCGGGTTTCGTAGTTGACGTAAGTCCCCGTGCATTCGGCGTAGGTCGATGCGGGCAACAAGACCGTGGCGTGTTCCGCCGTTTCGTTTTCTAGAATATCCAGCACCAGCATTTTTGACTCGCTGCAAGCAGCGCTTACCCTTTGTGCATCACCACGTCGGTATAAATCGTTCTCCATTACGATGGCAGCGCTGCCGCCCGTCATGGCGTCCAACGCATCGGACATCGACAGTCCGCCACCAAGCAATGCAACGCCGTAGCTGTTGGCTTCCAAAGGCGATAACAACAGCGCAGGATCCGACCCCTTCGCCTTTAACGCCCATGCTACATTCGCGGCAGCCCGCAACACGTCCGGATCTCCCGTACCCGTTCCCGATACGATGAGCGGTCGTTTGGCTGAACCGAGGGCGGCAATCACTTGGTGCATAAAATCGATCCCGGCAGCCGACAGTTCGACGTCCGCCGCTGCGTATGTTGGATCGATCCCATGGGCGATTGCGGCACCGACGCGAGCGATATCTTGTGGAGCGCCGCCCCACGTCGCCGACGCGACGTCGTCGATGCGCGTTGTCGCAACCGACGCAATAAACAGCGGGCTTAACGCCTGTTGTGCGTGACCTCGGACACCCGCGTCTTGCCAGCCTGGGATCCCAGCCTCCTGGGCCATCGTAAAGGCCTCGGCACGTACTGCCTGCCGCACGGCCAAAGCAATCCGCGGTGCAGTATTCAGCACATCTTCTCCCAAAATGAGAATGGCATCGGCCGCTTCAACATCGGTCAGCGAGGGCGTGCGTGCGCCGCCTTCACGCTGAATGGACAAGGCGAGTTCGATCAACATTGCCTCGTTATCACCAAGTCCCGTACAAAAACGTTCCTCCCCAACCAATTTCTTCAGTGCAAAATTGGCTTCAAAACTTGCTCGCGGTGAACCGATGCCAACGGCATCCATCGTGACCAACTTAACGGCTTCGGCGATCGCGTTTGATGCTCCGCTTGCTTCGAAAACGCCATCCTCGGCACGGATCCCGGCGTGCCGGATTCGTTGGTCGCTATTGATAAAGTGCGATCCAAACCGGCCTCGATCGCACAGAAAATAACCGTTTACTTCGCCGTGATATCGATTTTGAACACGCTTCAACACGCCGTACCGTTCGCTGGGAAACACGTTGCAACCAACAGCACAACCCGGGCACACGGAGGGCGCTGATTGAAGGTCCCATTTGCGCGTGTAGTGCGTCGCAAAGGGTTTGTCGGTGAACACCCCTGTCGGGCAAACCTCGACCAGATTTCCCGAAAATTCACTCTCCAACGGGCCATCTTCGGACCGGCCAAAGTACATCCGACTGCGTGAGCCGAAAGCCGACAGATCGGTACCGCCAGCGTAATCGCGGTAATAGCGCACGCACCGGAAGCACGTAATACAGCGATTCATTTCGTGGCCGATGAACGGCCCGAGATTCTGGTTTTCCCACGTCCTCTTGGTACCGCGGTATTTGCGCACTGAGTGTCCTGTCATCACGGTCATATCTTGTAAATGACATTCGCCCCCTTCCTCACAAACCGGACAATCGTGCGGGTGATTTTCCATCAACCACTCGATGACCGATTCGCGAAAATCAGCTGCCTGCGGGGCCGCGATGGAGATCCGCATGCCGTCGACGACATCGGTCATGCACGCCATACCAAGTCGACCTCGTTCGTCGTCCTCATCCGCGTATTGAATGATCGCGCACTGTCGGCACGCGCCGACCGAGCCCATCGCCGGATGCCAGCAAAAATAAGGGAGATTCAGCTGCTGCGACAGCACCGCATGAAGCAGATTTTGGCCTTCTTTAACCTCGTATTGCTGCCCATCGACGTTAATCGTTGCCACTACAAACGTCTCCTGTGATAAGAACACTTGCCCGTCCGAATGTGCTCTTCGAAATCCTCTCGAAAATATTTTAGGGCCGATTGCAGCGGTTCAATCGCGCCAGTTGCATGCAAACAAAACGTATTTCCCGGCGCGCCGATAAATTGCGCATTGCGATCTAGTACTTCTAGATCCCCCTCTTGACCACGACCTTCTTCAATATCCAGAAGCAGTGCTTCAACCCACGGCAAGCCTTCACGGCACGGCGTACAAAAACCACACGATTCCTGTGCGAAAAAGTGTTGCAAGTTACGCGACATATCCACCGGGCAAACGGAGTTGTCCATGAGAATCATGGTGCCTGTACCCATCCGACTGCCGGCCGCTTGAATCGTGCCGTAATCCATTGCTAAGTCGAAGTGTTCTTCCACCAAAAAGTCGGTCGACGCACCCCCTGGGAGAATCCCCTTGAGCTCAAACCCTTCACGCATACCACCGGCATGCCGCTCAACCAGTTCTCGAATCGGCGTGCCAATCGGTAATTCCCATAGTCCCGGACGGTTGACCCGGCCAGAAATTCCATAAATTTTAGTGCCTGCGTCTTCCGTCAGACCCAGGCCTTGATACCACTCAACGCCATTGCGCACGATCCCTGGGACGTTACAAAACGTCTCAACGTTGTTAACGATGGTCGGTCTTCCCCAGGCACCACTTGCCGGCGGAAAAGGAGGTTTGGTTCGGGGTTGCGCACGTTTGCCCTCGAGTGCGTTCAACAACGCCGTTTCTTCTCCGCAAATGTAGCGTCCGGCCGAACTGTGAATACGCAAGTCAAGATTGAAATCGGTCCCAAAAATACCACCCCCTAAAAAACCCCGTGCCGTCGCGTCTGCAAGTGCTTCGACGAGACGTTGATAGGGTTGATGGTATTCGCCACGTAGAAAAATATAGGCCTTCTCTGCTTGAATCGCGTACGCGCCAATGATCATTCCTTCGATCAAAACGTGCGGATTGTTCTCTAGGAGAAAACGGTCCTTGAAGGTGCCCGGTTCCATTTCATCTGCGTTGCAGACGAGGTACTTGGCGCCTTCGCCCGCTGCATCCCCCTGAGGGACGAAGCTCCATTTCAAGCCCGTGGGAAAACCAGCGCCGCCTCGACCCCTTAAATTCGAGTCCTTCACTAGACTGACGATTTCTTCGGGGCTCATCGAGGTTAACGCTTTTCGAGCCGCCTCGTATCCCTGCCCGGCCTCGTACGCGTTTAGGTCTACGAGACCCCCAACTTCTTCGACTCGCCCTAGCAAGGGCTTGGTATCCATTAGTGACACTATTCGAACCTCCCGAAAATCTCTCCGAGACGCTCAGCAGTCACGTTTTCGATAAGCTCATCATCAATCATCATTGTCGGCGCCTTGTCACAGGCCCCGAGACAGACGATCGGCAGTAGGGTGAAGCGGTCATCGTCGGTCGTTCCCCCGAACGCGATACCGAGGTACTCCTGGATCGCCTTACCGAGCCCATCGGCACCCATGACATAACAAGAGACGCTGTCACACACCATCGCGACGTGGCGACCAACGGGTTGGCGGAAGATCAAATTGTAGAATGTGGCGATGCTATCCAGCGCGTCGGAAGACATCCCCAACAGTCGGGCGATGGCGTGGAGGCTCGTATCAGATACCCAGCCACGGTGCTTCTGGACAATCATCAACGCATCGATCGCAGCCGATTCGCGGTCTGGAAGATGCGCGATCTCTGCTTCGATTTCAGCGATTTCTTCGCCCGATAACACGTGTACCAACTCGGTTTCACTCATCGGTCGACGTCCGCCATGACGAAATCGATGCTAGCAACGATGGCGATCAGGTCCGACACCATAAACCCATTGCTAATCACTGGAATCTGCTGAAGTGCTGGGAACGACGGTGACCGAATGCGCGTACGATACGACATGGTGCCTCCATCCGATATCGAGTAATACGAATTCCAACCCGTCCTCGCCTCAACAATGGTCGACGATTCGCCCGGCGGAATCACGGGGCCCCAACTGACGTTTAGGAAGTGATGAATCAACGTCTCGATATCCTGCATCGTGCGCTCCTTAGCAGGAGGCGTTGCCAGCCGGTGATCCGCTTTGTATGGTCCGGAAGGCATATTCTCGGCGCACTGTCGAATAATCTTTAAACTTTCCCGAATCTCGTCCACGCGGACACGGCACCGATCGTACGTATCCCCATTGGTCGCCATCGGGATCTCGAAATCGAACTGATCGTACATGCTATAAGGCCGCTTCTTGCGCAAATCCCAGTCGCTACCCGTGGCACGTAGCGACGGGCCGGTGATGCCCCACTCAAGTCCTTCCGCGGTGTTGTATGCACCAATACCCTTGGTCCGGCGTTGCAAGATACCGTTTTGCATCGCCATTTTTTCGTAATGATCGAGCCGCTTCGGCAAGTAATTGCAAAAATCCAGCACCATGGCATCCCAACCATCGGGAAGATCTTGGCAAACGCCGCCGATGCGGAACCAGCTGGGATGCATGCGACCGCCGGTAATCGCTTCAATGATTGAGAACAGGCGTTCACGGTCGGCAAACATATAAAACACCGGCGACATCTGTCCGACGTCCTGCGCGAACGTCCCGTAGAAAAGCAAATGACTAGCAATCCGAAACAACTCCACCAGCATCACGCGAATGACCTGGGCGCGCTCCGGCACTTTCATACCCGCCATGTTTTCAACATTCATGACGTACGGAAAGTTGTTGATTACCCCGCCCAGGTAATCAACGCGATCGGTGTAGGGAATGTACGTGTGCCAGGTCTGACGTTCGGACATTTTTTCCTGCGCGCGGTGGTGGTATCCGATATCGGGGACCGCCTGCACGATGACCTCGCCATCAAGCTGTAAGGCAATCCGAAACACACCATGCACGCTCGGGTGATTCGGACCTAAATTGAGGAACATGAAGTCGGTATGTTTCGCGTCCGTGTTCATCCCCCACTCTTCGGGAACAAACTTCAGCGCATCTTGCTGTGCTTTTTGGAATTCTGGCGTCATCGTGAACGGGTCCATCTCGGTCGCTCGGGCGGGATGTTCTTTTCGCAGCGGGTGCCCTTCCCAAAGAGGCGGCGTCAGAATTCGACGCAGGTTGGGGTGGTCCTCAAAGTCGATCCCAAACATGTCGAACGCCTCACGTTCATACCAATTGGCCACTGGATAGATCGACGAAACACTCTTAACGCGGTTGTCTGCTTCGGACAGCGGGACCTTAATTCTTATGTCGTTATTTCCTGACAGTGAAATCAGGTGATAAAACACGGTGAAGTCGGAATCCGGTTGATCGACCCGGTGCTGCCTCGTCCGCTCGTCAATCGCGGAGACGTCAAACAGCAATTCGTACGGTGTGCTCGCCTCGTCCTTCAGAAATCGGAGGACCGATTGGATTTCTTCCCGAGGAACCCAAATCGTGGGTATCTTGTCTGCCGTTTCTTGAACCGTACAGCGTTCAGCACCCACCTTGGTGGCGAGATCGTCAACCACCGTAGACACAGTGATCTCTGTTGTTGATTCAACTACTTCAGACACTTCTTAGCTACCGCGCTTCTTCCCCAATAAGTCCGTCGTCAGCGGGGCGTCCCCGACGGTCGTCGGCTCCGCAAGATCCGTCGCTTTCATACGTTCGGGCGTGTGTTTGTCTCGTTGACTGGGGTCATACTTCGCCAAGCTGCCATCGTTTCCGAGCATCCATGACAACGGTCGCTCGGTGTTTTTCACGGACTCTTGCAACAAGATCAATCCCTGCATAAATGCCTCCGGGCGAGGCGGACAACCGGGTACATAGACGTCTACTGGTAGAAATTTGTCCGCTCCTTGAACGACGCTGTAGACATCAAACATGCCGCCCGAGTTAGCGCACGAGCCCATTGAAATCACCCAGCGGGGTTCCAACAACTGTTCGTAGAGGTGTTGGATCACCGGTGCCATTTTCCGGAACACGGTGCCCGAGATCACAATCAAGTCGGCTTGGCGAGGGCTGGCCCTTATCACCTCTGCGCCGAACCGTGAGATGTCGTGTCGTGACGTAAAACTCGTCGCCATTTCGACGTAACAGCACGACAAACCAAAATTGAATGGCCAGATGGAGTTGGACCGGCCCCAGGCCACCAGATCTTCAAGCTTAGCGGTCAAGAAACCCTTCGCTGCATCTTCGATGTAGGCATCTTCGACCGGTTTCATCGATGCACCAGGCTCCGTTTTTATCAATCGCCACTCCACTAGCCATTCTCCAGGACGGCATATTTCGAGGGTTCGGAATGGCGCGATTTACGTCCCCAGTCAAGCGCACCAGATTTCAATTCGTACACCAGTGCCACCAACAAGATGCCAATGAATATTGCGACCCCTACGTAACCTGCCCAGCCGACTTCTTCAAATGCAACCGCCCAGGCGACAATAAAGATCGTCTCAAGATCGAAGATGACAAAAAAAATGGCGACCAAGTAGAACTCAATCGACAAACGCATGTTTTCTGCCTCGCCCACCGAAACGATGCCGGATTCATAAGGAACATCCTGGGCCCCACCGTGTCGAGCCTTTGACCCAAAAAACCAGGAAACTAACAGTGTTGCGGCTAGAACAACGCCTACCACTAACGTGTAAATAACGAACGGCCAAATATCGCTCGTCGTCTCTTCAACACCCATGAACTCCGCATCCCCCAGGAGCAAAAAAAGCGCGGTCTCGAGCCGGCGTCACAATACAGTTAGCACCCTGTGACGGCAAGTTCTGAGGTGCCATTTCGGTGTCCCGGGTGGTTCGGTATTTGCGGTAAACCTGAAAAAAAGTGGTGCGGCGGGTAGGCTATCTCAACCGGTTTGAAGGAGTTCACGATCATGAATTTAGAAGGCGGATGTTTTTGCGGATCGATCCGGTACCGCATTAAGGAAGACAGCTACCCGTCAGCAAACTGCCATTGCACGATGTGTCGGCGCACGTCCGCCGCCGCGTATGTCTCTTGGATTGTGGTGCCGACAACGGACTTTGACTACATCCAAGGCGAGCCCGAAGTTCTCCAATCCTCATCACACGGAACGCGTTATTTTTGTGGTAGTTGCGGTACACCCGTCGCCTGCGTACTCGCCGAACACCCGGATGTGATCGATGTAACTATTTGTAGCCTTGACGACCCCGGGCAATATCCTCCACAAAGGGACGTTCACACCGATACGCGACTGTCATGGGTTTAGTCAACGACTCGCCGTCCGCTGCAATCGGCAACCGACCCACGGCCATCCGGGTGGCATCTGGATTGCTCGCGTTCAACGCCGTAGTCCTCATCTTTTCATGGGTTGTTGAACCTAGCCTTGTTGACAACCACGGCGGTGAAATTTTTTTCATTGCGCTCTGGGGCTGTCTAGCCTACGCAACCTTTAATGCGTGGGGTTGGGTAAGGGCAACCATTGCGGGCATTTGGGTCGCCTACGCTTGGGGTCTTCTTAATACAGGCAATGTCCTCGGCAGCATCGCAACGACAACCCTCGCCGACCTTCTGACCAAAACATTAGCGTTGATCGCCTTCACACTTTTATGGCTACCGGCCACGAGAAACTGGTATTTACACAGGATACAAGAACGGGCAAAGAACTGATGGATATGGCGTTAAATACCCGAGGTCTCGCCCCCGATCGTCTCGACGAGTGCCTTCGCATCCGCGCGGTGAATTCGGCGCAGCAATGAAGCCGCGCGCAGTCGAATGGCTCGATCTCAATCGCCTCAACTACGTCTACCTTACGGCCATTCGAGAGCCGAAGGACAACTTTCTCGAGCTGGTTATCGAACAGGCGCCCGCCTCCGACTTTAGAGAGGAACTCGAGGGGTTGGGGATGAGCCCAGATAATCCGGTCGATATAGATCCATTACTTGAGGCATATCGAATCGAATTTCCGAATTACATCGCGTACGCAATACGCGACGAATCGTTCGCGCGTAACGACACGCCGGAAGACTACCTAGGAACCCTGGCTCGACTCTATCGCCAGTCAAAGTTTCTGGACTACGTCGATTCCACCAGCACCGGGTTGCGGACGAACGACAAGCTTCAGCATTACAGCCTTCTTTGTCTCGAACACGTAGTCGAAGTGGTCTCGATGAGCACGCCCAACCTAACGGTACTGAAACCTCGGTAAGCCCAGCGAGCGAACCCTACGCCACCTAGTAAACCCGTTGTTCTATTGACGGACCGATAGCTGCAGCAGGATCCCGTGAGTCGATTTTGGATGCACAAATACCTGCGGACCGCCCTCGCCAATCAGCCGCGCTCCGCCCTCTTTCATGGCCTCGCAGGTCGCGTCTAAATCATCGACCTCGAGAGCGATGGTATGCATACCTTCGCCTCGACCTTCGAGCGCCTTACCCACCGCCGAATCGGCACTGGTTGGCGCAACAATTTCAATGAACCCGCCATTGGGCATGTTGAAGAACGCTTGCTTTATCCCCAAAGCTTCGCTTTCGGCTGTTCGATCAAGTGTCAAACCCAGTCGATCGCGATACGTCGCAATGCCTTCATCAATGTCGTTGACGCGCACCACGAGGTGATCGAACCCTGTTAATGCCATGATTTCCCCCTAGAGCAATTGAATGCGCGATCATAGCACCGCCATTATTTGGGCCCCAGCAAGGCATCGCGACGGATTACGTTAGGCGCCGATACCTATAAAAGGGCTTAGGCGATAGAATCACCTTGCAATATCGATCGCCGCTTGCCGCACACATGCTGGACCAAAAAAGGTTTCTCTAGAACATGATCGAACCTGTATCGATTGGGCTTATCGGCTGCGGCGTGATCAGCTCGGCGTACCTAAAAGCGGCATCGACTTTCAACGTCCTTAACTTCGCAGCGTGCGCTGATATCGAAGCCGAGGCATCCGCAAGATGCAGTGAAAACTTTGATATCCCTTCAGTGACGGTCAACCAACTGCTGGCCCGTGACGACATTGAGGTCATCCTCAACTTGACCATTCCCGGCGCCCACGCCGACGTCAACCTCGCGGCTCTCCAATCCGGCAAACACGCCTACTGCGAAAAACCTTTTGCTTTGAACACCGTCGAAGGAAAACGCGTGATTGAAACGGCTCACGAGCGCTCACTGCGAGTTGGTTGCGCGCCCGACACGTTCCTAGGGGGAGGCCATCAAACGGTACGCAATGCCCTTGACGCAGGCACCGTCGGGATACCGATTGCGGGCACTGCCTTCATGATGAATCACGGCCATGAGTCATGGCATCCCGACCCCGCGTTCTATTACCAGGAGGGTGGCGGCCCTCTGTTTGACATGGGTCCGTACTACTTGACGGCCCTGATTAACGCATTGGGGCCGGTACGTCGTGTGGCTGCGCTGACAGCGAGGGCCTTCGACACCCGCACTGTTGGATCCGAGCCTCGCCGTGGCGAACAAATCGACGTCGAAGTCGATACCCACACGGCGGGGACACTTGAGTTCATGAACGGTGCGATCGTGACCGTGGTTATGAGTTTCGACGTATGGCTGCATTCAAATCGTTTTATCGAAATTCACGGTACCAACGCCAGTCTATCGTCGCCCGATCCCAACGGTTTCGGTGGAAGCGTTCGCGTGTCCCGAACGGACCGCACATGGGACGAACTGCCGTTGACCCACGGCTATCTGGAGAATATGCGAAGTATCGGTCTTGCCGACATGTGTGTCGGTATTCGAACCGGCCGATCACACCGTTGCAGCGGCGAACTCGCCTACCACGTCCTGGAGATCATGGAGGCGTTCGGGCATTCATCCGCAACGGGCGAACACATTGAACTAACAACAACACCCGATCGGCCAGACCCGCTACCGATCGGACTGGCAATCGGCGAACTCGATTAAGAGGACTAACGCGTATGGCTAAGAACGCATTCGTTACGTGGGGCGGTTGGGATGGACACGAGCCGGAGCAAACCGCCACGATTTTTGCCGAGGTTTTACGTACCGAGGGCTACCAGGTCGAAGTATCGAATTCACTGGACGCGTTCGAGGACGAGGCTTTTACAAATTCTCAAGATCTCATCGTACCGGTTTGGACCATGGCCGGAATTTCGCGGGAACAGGAAACTGGTCTACTTCAAGCAATTCGTGCCGGGACTGGTTGCGCAGGCTGGCACGGGGGTATGGCGGATTCGTTTCGTCAAAACGTCGAATACCAGTTCATGGTGGGAGGCCAATTTATCTGTCATCCCGGGGGCGTTATTGACTACGAGGTCAACATCACGAGCTCAGACCCCATCGTGAGTGACCTTTCCGATTTCACGATGCACTCCGAACAGTATTTCATGCACGTAGATCCCTCCAACGAGGTACTCGCAACCACAACCTTTAGCGGCAGTTACTGGAACATTGATTGGGTTAAGGATGTCGTCATGCCAATCTGTTGGAAAAAGCGATACGGGGCAGGTCGCGTTTTCTATAGCTCACTCGGACACGTTGCCGAAGATTTTGACGTGCCACAAGCGAAAGAGATTATGAAGCGCGGCTGTCTTTGGGCGACCCGTTGAGTAAACGGACTCACACCTAACGCCGTATATTATTACCGTCAATTCCTCGCTAAAGGTCAGGTTGTCCAGGATGTTCCGGAAGTTGACCGGATGTTTCTGCCCATGCTGGACTGCTGTCGGTCCAGATGTGCATCGCCGGGGTTACGCGCCCAGGATCATCAAGGCTTCCAGCTTTCAAAATGAGCATCCCGGGATTGGCAGATAATTCGGAGAAAAGCGGCGACCCACAACTCGCGCAGAAACGCCGCGTCACGGTATTACCGCTCGCTGCATTCACAGTAAATGCGCTCGTTTCACCTTCGATCGAAAGCGATTCGCTTGCCACACCGACAACGGTCGAATAGGCACCTCCGGAGGCGTACTGACAATCGCGGCAATGACAGTGTCCGGCAAAGATCACCGCGTCAGGACATTCATACCGAATCGCACCGCAACGACAACCACCGGTTAAATTTTCGCTCACATTCCCCCCTTAATCTGATCATTTAACCACCTTTGCGATGGCCGTGCGACGCGCGCACAATGCCCATCGTCCGCGACCGACTACGGGGCGTTTTGATGGATCATGTGACGACCGCGCGCAACGAAATTGAGCCGTTACTGATGCAGTTGATTCACCAGCTAGGGATCGAAGGTCGGGCGACGGAGATGGCCGTATGCCGTCGTATCCAACGCTACCTCCGTACCGCGAAGCACAACCACGAGCTCGCTCGTCCGTTTAGCGATCTCTCCACCACCGCCAACGTCTGCTTTACCTTGCCGGGCGAAGCTAACATTCTGCTCGAACGTATTATCGAGAAGGCGGAAGTGCTTGTCCGCGAGATGGAGAACCGAACCGACGCGATCCACTGACCCATTGAAAGTTCTGTTCTTGTGCACGGGCAATTCCGCCCGAAGTATTCTCACGGAGGAGATCGCGCGTTCACGAAGGATCAACGCCTTCAGTGCGGGAAGTAAACTATCCGGCCATTTTATCCATTGCCAGTCGAGTTCCCTGAGCGTCATCGTGTCGACACATCCGCGCGACAAGAAAAATCTAGGACGCCTAACGCCTTTGAACCCGTCAACCGGCGTTTGACTGCGCTCATCTACCGGTTGTAACGATTTACGTTGTTAGCTCGCCTTCCTTGCGCTGAGCACGCCGTTTCCGGTTTGTTGAGGCCCTTTGCGCGCGACGATCGTGAGCCCGTGTTGATCTCTATCCACGAAGACTTCGTTCGCCGTATCGAGATCACCCGCCAGTACGCGCCGAGCAAGCGTATTTTCCAGACGCTGCTGTATAACCCGGCGCAGTGGGCGGGCACCGTAGGCCGGATCGAACCCCGCGTTACCTAAGAACTCGAGCGCGCTTTCGCTGACGTTCAATTCGACGCCTTGGATACCCAACCGCTGCTTCAGATCATCGATTTGCAATGTAGTTATCTTGCGAATTTCTTCAACACCTAGGTTTCGAAAGACGACGGAATCATCGATGCGATTAATGAACTCAGGACGAAAATAGCTCGTAACCACGTCGATGACTCGACGTTTCATCTCCACATAACCGCATTCGTCAGTACACTCCTGGATCACGTCAGAACCTAAATTCGACGTCATGATGATCAAGGTGTTCCGAAAATCCACCGTTCGACCCTGACCGTCGGTAAGTCGACCATCCTCGAGGACCTGCAAAAGAATGTTGAAGACGTCGTTGTGCGCTTTTTCTACCTCGTCGAGAAGCAATACCGAATAGGGCTTGCGACGCACTCTTTCGGTGAGGTACCCACCTTCTTCGTAACCAACGTACCCGGGCGGCGCGCCAATCAGGCGAGCCACCGAGTGTTTTTCCATAAACTCGGACATATCGAGGCGGATCATCGCATCGTCCGTATCAAACAAAAATGCCGCGAGCGCCTTGGTCAGTTCCGTTTTCCCCACGCCCGTCGGGCCTAAGAACAAAAAAGATCCGATCGGCCGGCGCGGATCCGCCAGTCCAGCTCTCGACCGCCTAATCGCATCAGCGATCACAGACACGGCCTCAGTTTGCCCAATGACGCGGCGCTGAATCACGGTCTCCATATCGAGCAGTCGCTCGCGCTCTCCCAACAACATGCGCTGAACCGGAATTCCCGTCCAATGCGCTACCACCTCAGCGATTTCATCTTCCGTTACGCAGCTTCTAAGCAGCGTGAAGTCGGCTTTATCAGCGTTTGATGCTTCGTCCAGCGATTTCTCCAACTCGGGAATTCTCCCGTAGCGTAGCTCGGACATCCGTTGCAAATCGCCGACGCGCTGAGCGGCCTCAAATTCCAGCCGCGCCTTCTCTAGTTCTTCCTTTAACTCTTGCGTCCCTTGCACGGCGGCTTTTTCTGCCGTCCATATTTCGTCTAAATCGGCATATTCCCGTTCCAGCACAAGAATTTCACCTTCCAATTTGTCGAGTCGCTCTCTTGACGCATCGTCGGTTTCTTTTTTTAGAGCTTCTCGTTCTATTCGGAATTGTATGAGGCGTCGATCCAGACGATCCATCGATTCCGGTTTCGAATCGATTTCCATCCGGATGCGGCTGGCAGCTTCGTCAATTAAGTCGATGGCTTTATCGGGAAGTTGTCGATCCGCGATGTAGCGGTTGGAAAGAACCGCTGCCGCAACGATCGAAGGATCCGTGATTTCGACTCCATGATGAACCTCATAGCGTTCCTTGAGTCCCCGGAGGATCGCGGTAGTGTCCTCAACGCTCGGCTCATCGACGAGTATTCTCTGAAAGCGTCTTTCAAGCGCCGCATCTTTTTCTATATTCTCGCGATATTCGTCCAACGTAGTCGCACCAACACAATGCAGCTCGCCGCGGGCCAGCGCCGGTTTCAACAAGTTGCCCGCATCCATCGAACCTTCCGCTTTGCCAGCGCCGACGAGGGTATGGATCTCATCGATAAAAAGAATAATTTGTCCCTCTTGTTTCGATACGTCTTGAAGCAAGGCCTTTACTCTTTCCTCAAATTCGCCTCGAAATTTGGCTCCCGCAATCAACGATCCCATGTCGAGCGAGAGTAAGCGCTTCCCTCGCACGCCATCAGGTACCTCGCCATTCACGATGCGTTGTGCCAAACCTTCCACAATCGCGGTCTTACCGACCCCGGGTTCGCCTATCAGTACCGGATTATTTTTCGTTCGTCGTTGGAGCACCTGGATCGTTCGGCGGATTTCGTCATCCCGCCCGATAACCGGATCGAGTTTCCCTTGCTCCGCGCGATCGGTGAGATCAATCGTGTACTTTTGTAGTGCCCCACGGGCTTCTTCAGCGTTGGCATCGTTCACGTTTTCGCCCGAGCGGAGCAAACTCACGCGAGCTTCAAGCGTTTCTCGCGTGGTTCCACCGCGTTGTAGAACCTCTGCGACCGGTCCATGCGCATCGAATACCGCGAGAAGAAATAGCTCGCTCGATAAATAAGTATCACCGCGCGTTTGCGCCAATTTATCGGTTAGGTTAAGGACCCGAATTAATTCGTTGGAAAGCTGAATTTCGCCGGCAGTACCCGATACCTGAGGGCGTCGATCAAGCCATTCGCCAAGATGTTTTCGCAACCCATCCGTGTCTGTACCCACGCTACTCAGCAACTGCGGTATTACGCTGTCGTGTTGATCAAGCATCGCTACCAGAACGTGCTGCGGTTCAATAAATGAGTGGTCTCGGCCGACCGCGAGGCTCTGTGCATCGGCCAGAGCTCCCTGCAAGCGTGTCGTCATTTTGTCCATGCGCACGGCGCGTTATCCATCGCCACGTATCGAGGCGTTTATTTTATGTGTGAACAAAAAATGGGGGTTAATCAGTACTTTACAAGGGGGTACACCCCGGATATCGCCGACTCAGGGAATCTTTTTCGTGCCTAAACGGGCACAACACGTATACAACCGGTGGCGCGATGCACGTTCGCGCCACCGTGTTGGGTCGAGGCTAATTCGAACCGGTTGGTATCTCGTTAAATGGAATGCCTTTATCCAAACGTACATCTTGAGGCATACCAAGCACGCGCTCTGCAAGAATGTTGAGCATAATTTCGTCCGAGCCCCCTGCGATTCTTCCGCCCGGAGCACCCATGTACGTTGCCGCATAGATTCCCGACTCTTCCCCATGTTCGGAATCCGAAACGGCGCCAGAAAGTTCCAATAAGTCCATCGCAAAGGACGCCATGTCTTGCATCTTCGACGCTCCCACGTATTTGCCGATGGAATTTTCGGGGCCCGGGGTATCGCCACGAGACAATGCCGACATCGATCGGTACCCAGTAAAACGAAGCCCTGATTCTTGGCAGTACCAGTCCGCAAGTTTGGCCCGGACTTGTCGATCCTCGATCGCCGGGCGGTCGTCAATATTAACTCGTTTGGCGAGTGCAAAAATCCGGTCGAACCCCACGCCCATGCCACCACCACCAATCGCCGCACGCTCGTTCATGAGGGTGGTGAGAGCGACTTGCCATCCCTGTCCGACAGCACCAAGTCGTTGGCTATCCGGAATACGCACGTCGGTGAAATAGACCTCGTTAAAATTCGCTCCCCCTGAAATCTGTTTGATCGGCTTAACTTCCACACCCGGAGACTTCATATCAAAAAAGAAATAAGTCAGACCCTTGTGCTTGGCGACGGTGGGATCCGTACGTACAACGAGGATCCCGTAGTCACTGAAATGTGCACCTGACGTCCAAATTTTTTGGCCGTTAATTACCCAATCGTCGCCGTCTTTCTTGGCCTGCGTGCGCAATGCGGCAAGATCGGAACCGCCGGCTGGCTCACTAAAAAGCTGGCACCAGATGTGTTCACCCGACGCCAACGGCGGAAGGTGCTTGACCTTGTCTTCCTCAGATGCCCACGCCATCATCGTCGGTGCCGCCATGCCTTGACCAATCGCAAAGACGCCGCTTGGTGCATTGAACCGAGACTCTTCCTGGCTCCAAATCACTTGTTCGATCGCTGAAGCATCGCGGCCACCGTATTCCTTCGGCCAGCGAATACAGGCCCACCCAGCGTCGTACTTGCGTTTCTGCCAGAGCTTGGACCGTTCGATTTCGTCGAGTCCCTTTAACGTTTCATCCGCGGGCACATTGGCTTCTAACCATTGTCGTGCTTCGTCGCGAAAGGCCGCTTCTTCAGGTGTGTCTTTGAAGTCCATAGATATCTCCTATGCCGCCTGGTCGCGTTCGATCGCGGTAATTAATCTATCTTGCCACCAAGATTCGCTGCCGATGGCGACGGAAAGTAGCTTGGATCGTCGATAAAAGAACTGGCAATCAAATTCCCACGTGAAACCCATGCCACCGTGCGTTTGAATATTTTCTTTGGACGCAAAATAGTACGCCTGTGTTCCGCTCACGCGCGCGGTTGCTGCAGCAATCGGTAGCTCGACCGCATCGGTTGAGAGAGCCCAAGCTCCGTAGTATCCGTTTGACCGCGCAAGCGTATTCTTCACATAGACGTTAGCGAGTTTGTGCTTGATTGCTTGAAAACCGGCAATGGGTCTACCGAACGCGTATCGCCCCATCGCGTATTCCTTTGCCTGCTCAAGAGCCGCCTCGGAACCAGCGATCTGCTCCCACGCAAAGAGCACAGCTGCGCGGTTGAAGAGTTTCTCCACCGCTGCCCAACCTTCCCCCTCAGCACCCATTAACGAGGCTGCAGCACCATCGAAGGACAACTTCGCGTGTGACCGGGTCGGATCGAGAGTGGCAACGCTCGTGCGTTCAACCCCGTCCAATTCCACCAGGTACAAACTTGCTCCATCGCCGCTTTGACTGGCGGCAACCACAACGGCGAAATCCGCAATATCGCCATCGGGCACCGGAATTTTTATTCCAGAGACCGTGCCGTCAACCACCGTGGTGTTTAGGTTAGCCGGCGACGGTCGCCCACTGCTCTCGCTGATCGCAAACGTACCAACGACCTCGCCGGTCGCAAGTTTAGGCAACCACTTTTCTTTCTGCGCTTCGGTTCCAACGAGCAGCAGTGCTTCTGTAGCTAAATAGACCGAAGACGAAAAAGGCACCGGTGCGACAGCACGACCAAGTTCTTCTGCGATCACGCATAGAGCTAGGTAGGAAGCACCTAGGCCACCGTACGATTCTGGAATAACGGTCGCGGTCCACCCCATTTGACCAATCCTCTCCCAGAGTCCTCGCGCGTACGAATCATCGCCATCTAAGATCTCACGCACTAGCGTTCTAGGGCATTCGTCCTGCAAAAAACCCCGGGCCTGATCCCGCAGCAAGTTCTGCTCATCCGAAAACTCAAAATTCACGCCTTCCACCATTGCAAGCGAACGAATGAACGATTGTAGCGCGTGCCGTAAACTATCGGTATGGACCTGTCCCGACTTGGTTTCTTGCGCGTTGGCGTATGTTCCCCGGCGATAAAAATCGCCGATCCCGAGGCAAATGCGTCAACCATATTGGAAGCTTACAAACGCCTTTGCGAAAACCAAGCGGCCGTGGTGGTCACGCCCGAACTTTCGCTCACCGGTTACAGCTGCGAAGATCTTTTCCATACCGACGACTTGTTGGCACGGTCTCGCCAAGCGCTGACTCGGGTTGCAGCCGCCGCCGACGGTGCTATTTTAGTGGTCGGGGCTCCATGGCGATTAGTCGATGGTCGTCTCCTAAATTGTGCCTTTGTGTGCGCAAGTGGGCGTGTCGTGGGCGCCGTTCCGAAATCCGCGCACCCTAATTATGACGAGTTCTACGAGCAACGCTGGTTCACGTCTGGGGCTAACCTCGTCGCGACCATCAACGGCGAGTTGGGGCATTTTCAGATTCGTCGTGATCAGTTGTTTACCGTCGGCGATACCCAATTCGCCATTGAAATTTGCGAAGATCTCTGGGCGCCAGAACCACCAAGTACCAGTCATGCTTTGGCTGGTGCGTCCCTCGTTGTTAATCCCTCGGCAAGTAATGAGTTGGTCGCCAAAGCCGACTATCGACGTGATCTAGTTCGTATGCAAAGCGCGCGATGTATCTGTGCGTATGCTTACGCCGGAGCCGGACCGACCGAATCCAGCAAGGACGTCGTCTACGGGGGACATCTACTTGGAGCGGAAAATGGCGTAATGATTGCCGAGTCCGATCGTTTCAACCTCAACACGACCGAACTTGTATTCGACATCGACTGGAAAAAACTCGAACACGATCGTAGCCGCAATACGACATTTACCCAGGCACATCGACCAACCACGTACCCGATAGTCGATACTGAAACGCGCGTTGAACTCGGCGACAGCCAACGGCACTACGTCGCGCATCCGTTTGTGCCGGACGACGAGACCGAATTTGACGCCCGTGCACAAGAGATCCTCTCGATTCAGTCCACGGGACTCGCGCGACGCATGCGTGCTGCCAAGGTACAACGCCTGGTGCTAGGGCTCTCCGGTGGTCTCGATTCAACACTCGCATGTCTCGTCTGTCTCGATGCGCTGGACCGGCTTGAGTTACACGCGTCGGCACTGACCGCTCTGACGATGCCCGGACCGGGCACCACCAGCCACACCAAGAAAACCGCCCATCTCCTCGCTAAGTCAAGTGGTTTTGACCTAACGGAGATCCCCATCGATGACGCGGTCAAGCAGCACCTTGATGACGTTGGGCACGACGGTGCCCCGGATATCACCTTTGAGAATAGTCAGGCCCGCGAGCGCACCCAGATTCTCTTCGATACGGCCAACAACGTTGGAGCGATTGTGGTAGGAACCGGCGACCTATCGGAGCTCGCATTGGGCTGGTGTACGTTTAACGCGGATCACATGTCAAATTACAACGTCAACGTGAGCGTGCCGAAAACGATGATTTCGTACCTCGTTCGTTGGTACGCCCATCATCGAGCATCCAAGGCGCTAGAAAAAGTATTACAGCGCGTCATCGATACACCGATTACGCCTGAATTGTTGCCGAGTGTTGATGATCGAATTGTCCAAGAAACCGAGGCTCTAGTCGGTCCCTACGAGTTGCATGACTTTTTCCTCTACCACTACCTGCGGACAGGTGCCGATGCGGAGAAAATATTTTATCTCGCGAATTCGGCGTTCGAGGGGGCGTACGATGGTCCAACGATCCAAAAGTGGTTGCGCGTGTTCTTTCAGCGCTTTTTCGAGCAGCAGTTCAAACGGACAACACTGCCGCCGGGACCTAAAGTCGGTACCGTCAGTTTGTCGCCAAGAGGCGACTGGCGTATGCCCGACGAGGCTGAGGTCGGCACCATCCTACTGAGTATCGACAAGCTGCTATAGTTTTCCAAATGCGGTATTTCCTCGTTGTCTTCTTGTTGCTTGGGGCCCCAAAATCTTTAGCCCTCGAACCGCCCTATTGTGGCGACGAGGGAGTATGGATTCAGATTCTGGGGTCGGGCAGCCTCGAATTCGGTAACCCTCGGGCTGCCCCAAGCTACTTGGTGTGGATCGACAACCGTGCCCGGTTAATGATCGACGCCGGTGCCGGGGCAGCGCTACGATTTGACGAGAGCGGTGCCGCGTTTACAGACCTCGACGCGCTTGTGCTGTCGCATCTTCACCTCGAGCATACTGGCGATTTAGCCAACCTACTCGCGGCATCACGCGACGCCGATCGGAAGGGGTTATTCCCGCTTTTTGGTCCCGCTGGCGAAAAGGGTGAGAAAGCAACGCGCGACTACATCAATCGATTGATTGGTTCGAAAGGGGCATTCAACGAACTTTCGGACTTGCTCAAGTTTAGGAGTTCGGCCGGTTACAAAGTCTCGGTCCGTGACGTGCCAGCAGTCGGACGACGTCGTTGGTCGCAGTTCTCCAGCGAACATCTCAAGCTTTCAGCTGTCCCTATCCACCATGGCGGTACCCCTAGCCTTGCCTGGCGGGTCGATATTGGCGAGCAGAGCATCGTGTTTGCCGGCGATCTCAACAATCAAAAGGATACCTTGTCGGCTTTCGCCGCCAACGCCGACGCTCTGATCATTTCCCATGTATTGCCCGACCACGCTCGTGGTACTGACCGCGAAATGCACCTCACGCCCTCTCAAATTGGCCGGATTGCCGAGGCCAGTAATGCGCGTTTCTTGATTCTTAGCTCTCGTGCAAAACGAACCTTCGGGATTGAATCGGCGTCAAAAGCTGCTATTGAAAAATCCTACAAAGGCTCGCTTATATTCGCCAACGATCTGGAGTGTTGGGGTCTTTAGTCGTCCGTTGTTTGGATCCTAACGATCCGCTGAATACGTGTACCTCTTCGCAACGGCATGAGAAGGGTTAGCATACAAATCTGTAACAACTACCCAATGGAAAACCATGGCACTCGATCAGCAGGTATGCGATGAGTTATTGAACACAACGCGATCGGTTCGTAAGCGCTTGGATTTGACTAAACCCGTCCCCAGAGAGGTCATCGACGAATGTCTTCAGTTAGCTGTTCAAGCACCAACAGGCTCGAATACGCAGGGTTGGCGCTGGATTGTCATCGACGATTCCGATACGCGGGCCGCGCTAGCGGCACTTTATCGACGCAGTGCCGAGGGTTACCTTTCGGCGGCAAGCGAACAAGCGTCCTCCGGCGCCGACGCCCAAACCCAACGCGTATTCAGCTCGGCCATGTATCTTATGGAGCACCTGCAGGAGGTGCCGGTACATCTCATTCCGTGTATACAAGGCAATCCACCCAATGGATTGGCAGGAGCGGGTTTTTACGCATCGATCTATCCGGCGGTGTGGAGTTTTCAACTAGCCCTTCGGGCCCGAGGGCTCGGCTCGTGTCTTACAACGCTGCACCTGGCACACGCCGACGAAGCAGCTGCACTATTGGGAATTCCCGAGGGTATAACGCAGACGGCGCTTCTACCCGTTGCTTACACCGTCGGCACCGACTTTAAACTAGCAAAGCGGTCGCCGGTCTCGGAAATCACGCACTGGAACTCATGGGTCTAGGCGGGCAGCAATTTTGCTCTCAATTTCGATGTCACCAGCGAGGAACTCCTTAAGATCGAATTCGGTGGGGATCGATACGTTCGCGTCCCGTTCAAGTAACACCCGAAACGCTTGGACAAGCACCCATTCATGGGTAAATTCGCCTCTCGACAGATGTTTGTAGTAATCGGGACCCATGACCACCCGATGCTCCGACTCGTCGGCCCCTTCGACGACGACTTGATACGTATTGGCACCGACCATCGACACACTAATCAAAGCCATAACTCCAGCTAATGGGTACGCCGAAAACTGACACGAGTAGGGAGCTCTGTCTATTAACGGCGACCGAACTCGCCGGACGGATCGCCACGAAGCAGATCAGCGTTCGCGAAGTGATCGAGGCCCATATCGCACAGATTGAGTCGATCAATCCGCGCGTAAACGCTGTGGTTACCACCGTCTTCGACCAAGCCCTTAGTCAGGCGAGCGAACTCGATAATGCCGGGAAAATCATCGGACCACTCCACGGCTTGCCCGTACTGCACAAGGACCTAGTGCCCACCCGAGGTATACGCACCACATTCGGCTCACCGCTGCACGCCGACTACATCCCTGACTTCGATCAGCTCATTGTCGAGCGGATGCGTAACGCCGGCGCTATCACGCTGGGTAAAACTAATACTCCCGAGTTTGGCGCTGGTTCGCACACGTTTAACCGAGTATTTGGTCTCACCCGCAACCCATATGATCCATCTGTGTCCAGCGGCGGAAGCAGCGGTGGTGCCGCTGCTGCTTTGGCGTCCCGTATGATCCCGCTCGCCGACGGAAGCGATACCGGCGGCTCGTTACGTAACCCTGCCGCGTTCTGCAACGTAGTCGGTTTTCGACCTTCACCTGGGCGCGTACCGTTTTATCCCTCGCGCAACCCTTGGAGCGATTTGAGTACTGAGGGCCCAATGGCGCGCACCTGCGCAGACGCCGCGCTGCTCTTCTCGGTTCTTGCCGGTCCTGACCCTCGGCTGCCCGGAATGCTTGAAACCAACGGGAGTGAATTCCGCCAAATTAATCCGCTTCCTCTCGAAAACCTGAAAATCGGTTTTACCGAAGACTTTGGCGGTTTGCCCGTTGAAAAGCCCATTCGAGAAACGCTCCAGCAATTCGCGCGAGATCTCGAAACCGCGGGCGCAGCCGTGGATGAGGCGTCTCCCAACTTCCGTGACGCCAGCCGTATTTTTCATATTCTGCGGGCGAATAATTTCCGGCGATTTCGACATCTCCCAAAGAATCAATTCGACCAATTGAAGGAAACGATACGCTGGAACGTAGAAGCTGGCGAAGCATTAACTCAAGAAGATCTGGACTGGGTCGGACCGGCGCGGGCGTCGCTGATTGAACGAATGAATGAATTTTTTAAACGATTCGACCTCCTGATTGGACCGACAACTCAAGTACTACCGTTCGACGCAAATACCGAGTGGGTCCAAATCGTCGACGGCGTCCCGATGTCAAACTACATCGAGTGGATGGAAGCATGCAGTTGGATCACGGTCTCTTGTTGTCCGGCCCTTTCGCTGCCGGCCGGTTTTGCTGAGGGTCTTCCCGTGGGCGCGCAACTCATCGCTCCGATGCGCCAAGATACGTTTCTTTTAGCAGCAGCCCACGCAATCGAGGCCGTAACCGGGCATGCGCACGTTCTACCCCCGGCTTTCACGTAATCTCACTCTCACGGTGGGTCATCAACTCGCGCCGCACGCCTGTTATCCTCAAGCGATGGCGAGAAAACAACAGGTGCTGGTGCTGTACCTTTCGAGCTCGGCTCTCGACGCCAACGTCATCGCCTGGGCACGGTACGACGGCACCGGTATGGATAACCACATGCCCGGAGATTCTGACGAGCCATTGTATCGCTCGGGGGTGGAAGCTCTGGCCGACGGGTGGCGCCTCATCCAAGCGTCGCCACTCGCCGCCCATGCACCAGGTGACGAATTTCGCACCGGATATTTGAAGTACGAGTTTTTCTTCGAAAAACTGATCAATGATGAGTGACTGTGTGAAGTTAAATTCCCGGGAAATGGCCGAGTTTGCGGCCGACGGCCTGCTGCGCTTCGACGGCATCATCCCTAACGAGATCAACCGACAATTTCTTGCGGACGCGGGCTCCATCGATACGTCCAATGGAGAGAAAGGATCGAATCGGACCGTAAAGAGTCTGGGTAACCTAATGGGCCATTCGAAATTGCCCGAGGTTACACCCGGCACCGTATTAAATACGGCGTACAAGGAGACAACGGCACTCGGCGAGCTAGTCCGCTTGCCAGTCGTTCGGGGGGCCATAGAGAGTTTAGTTGGTCCAGAATCGCTGGTGGATCACCATTTTCTGCATTTGGCGTTACCAACTTCTTACTACAAAGCAGCCGGTATCCCGCAGCGATCGCAGCATACACATCAAGATTCAACCATCGACCCGCGTCGCGCCTTTGATATTCAGCTCTTCTATTTCCCGCACGAAGTTGGACTCGACATGGGTGGTACTCGGTACGTGCCGGGTACGCATTTACGTATCGTGAGCGAATCTGCCATCGCACGTTATCAGAACATTCGGGGACAACAGCACGTTGTCTGTCCCGCGGGAACGCTCATCTTGATGCATCACGGCGTCTGGCACGGCGGCGGCATCAATCGCACCGGCGATGCTCGTTACATGTTTAAAATTCGGTTAAACCCGAGCATTCCTCAAGTACGGCTCTGGGACACGTCCGATCTATCTGCCCGCGACTTTGAACAACGACCAATCTTCTTTCGCAAAGAAGCGACGAACCCCGACGACATTGCTTCTCTTCTAACCCGTCCACAACCTTGGTTCGAGGGCGACACTGGCCGCCTCGAATACATTAATCGCATACGTTTTTGGCGTTATCTTCTTGGCGACGAGAATTTCGATGCCGACTATTGGGTCACCAGAATCGAAAACGAACCTTCCGCAACGGTTTAGCTGCACCATCGAGACGCTGGCCCATTGCGTGGGCGAGGATCTCGCAAAGTCGCTCGACTGATCTGTCAAACTGCCTGGTTAACGCAAATTGAGCGCGGGCACGTTCAAGATTCTCGCCTCGACGCGTCGCACCAAAGTAACGATCGCCATCGAAATGATCGGTCAAGAATCGCGTGCCCAACATAAAACTCATGTGGGCGGGCGCCGCCGCGTATTCTTCGACGTCTGATACCGGGCCGTACGCCGAGAGAAAGCCCCGAGATACCGCTTCAACCCCGGCGATATTGATATGACCATCTGGGGTCAATTCTTCGGGCCCCACAGAAATGGAACGGATCAGATCACCGAAATCCCATGACGCTGACCCGCGCATGAGGGTATCCAGATCCACTACCTTGATGGCCTTATCAGTCGTTGGATCAAACAATACGTTGTTGACCTTGCAATCCCCATGGATGATTTGCGACTTTTCTTCCGATACCACGAGTCGCTGGCGCCGCAAATCCACGTATTCGAGTTCTGCGTCTGCATCTCCACTACTACGCGTCGCGTCGAGATAGTTTAGATAGGTTTGGATGTCGTGAAATCCAGGGATCGAAGTCTCTAGCTCGCCATCGAGAGCCCTCAAGCGACTCAACAAATCGCCAAATATCGTGCCTACGGGATTCAAGAGGGCATCCGGCAACGTATCGAAATTTCGACTGGGCACATGCGGGTAAACACGCCAAACCTCGCCGTCTTGATCTGACCAACACGGCTCGCCGTGTTTCGATGGGAGATGCCGAACTATCAATTTGCCTGCAACGGCGGCGATCTTTTCTGCGTTTCGCAGCAATGCTCGCGGATCGGGGAAAATGTCCCCGTTGATACGTTGAAGAACGTGCGTACCTCCAACCAGAAAGGTCGCATTAATACGGCCCGTGGCGATACGTTCAATATCTCCGTCAAGATTCCACTGTCTCGCCGCGACTTCAGGATTCATGCGCCAACATCGTATAGATAACCGGCAACACGTACTCGCCAAAAGGACCGGCCCAAGCGGGGTTGACCTCTCCGCCAGCATCGACGACATCCGCGAGCTCGGCCAAAGCCCGCGAAGCTTCTTCGAGCTCGCCAAGTTCGGGTCGTTTGGGCAAAAGTCCAAGCAATGTGCGGTGCTGATTCCGCCAACCCGCCGTCCATCCTGACATGTCCTCATCCGCCTCTAACGCCTCACCAAAATGGCGAGTCGCTGCACTTTCGGGCGGTATCAGATCGACAACTCGGTCGAGAGAGGTGTCCGTACAGTAGGGTCGTTTGATCTGTGTGACGTCGCGCCCTTCTCGTCTCGCCGCTGATAATTCCTCTCCGAGTATCCGCGTGTATCCCTTGACCGGCTCAAGCATGTCGATCAATGGCTTGAGCCCGGGCGCATTTAACATATTCCGATCGCTCATCGCGTTAATGCCATAGAGTTGTTCGAGCCGTACTAGTTGGTGCTCGAGCCTACGGTACATGTCCACTTCATCGCGGATGTCACGATCACTCCAGAAACGTTCTGCTATCGCCGGCATGCGGCTCCACACGCGCCGATCGAGTAACTCATCAGTCACGAGCTCCGACCAGATGCATGCTTCTCCACCCAGCAACCGACCTGCCTCCGAGGTTGCAAGCTCGGGATAATCGGTGAAACCCTTTCCCCACCCGATATCCCCAACGACGTGGGCGAAGCGCGGATCGCTCCGCAACCGGCCGTCTAACCGCGCAAGATCAACTCCCCCGGCTTCAGGGTCGTACTGGTAATGCACGCCCGCCGGCATAAATAGGTCGAGGTAGTAAGGCGCTGAAACCACGCAGTCGTAGCCGGCCTGCAGAGCTTCGTCACGGCCATGCATCCCTCGCCAGCACTGAATCACGACATTGTCTGGGAGGTTGGGATGCAGTACTTCATCCCAACCGACCGGGTATTTACCAAGGCCCTCCAGCCTGCAGATCAACTGTCGATTGAAGGCCGCTTGTAGACCGTCGGTGTCGTCAATTTTCTGCGCCCGCATGTAATTTTGAATAGACACCGAACTTTGCCATTCGCTCGAGCGCACCTCGTCGCCCCCGAAATGAACGTATTCATCCGGAAAAACTTCAGCGATTTCGCCAAAAATCTGTTCCAACACATCCATGACGTCCGAACTGGTCGGATCCAAAACGGTTTCGTGAGAACCGAAGGACAAAGATACCGAAACCTCACCGCCAGAACCCCACTCAGGATGCGCAACGAGCCAGCTGGTGGTGTGTCCTGGCACGTCCAATTCTGGCACCACGCGGATACCCCGGTCCGCTGCGTACGAAACAAGTGCAGTGAGTTCAAGAGCCGTATAGTGCTCAGGGCTTGCGAGTTCGGGAAACGTGGTCCCTAGAAAACGAAATGCCTGGTCGTCGGACAGGTGGATATGCAGGACGTTCAATTTAAAGTAGCCCATCGCGTCCAGGGTTCGCCTCAGTGTCTCCAAGCTAATGAAATGTCGAGCCACGTCCACCATGAGACCGCGCCATTGAAACCGCGGCGCGTCGATGACGATGCAACAAGGGACTGACTCGTCGTTCGTTAATTGCGCCAGCGTGATAAGGGCCGAAAGCGCCCCCCACTGTGTATCGGCTTCGATCCGAACCCCGGTCTCGTTGATGACCAACCGGTACGCGTACGAATCGTCTAGCCGAGGCCGTTCAGCCGTTGTTTCGGCAATTGCGACCTCAATGGGAAACCCTGCGAGTGGCAATCGTGCCAGTGCCCGAAGAACGCGCTCGGGTGCCGTCACCTGAACAGAGTCACCTTCGCGCGAACGATGTAAGCAGCCGGTACTGGATTCAACACTCGTCGGAATTGGAAGGAGATCGATCATGGCTCTCAATCTCGGTCTTGCTCCGATCGATGTCAATGTGTGGGGGGTTATACGCCCGTTATACTGGTGACAATTTGCTACTGGGTAGAGACAGTCCGTGAAATACGTACGAACGCCAGACTCTCGCTTCGAGGACCTCCAAGACTACGCATTTGAACCCCATTACGTCTCCGTGCCTGACCACGAAGGCGGCAAATTACGGATGCACTATCTCGACGAAGGCCCCCCGGATGGCGAAGTTATCCTGTGTCTGCACGGTCAGCCGACTTGGTCTTTTCTATATCGACACATGGTGCCAATTTTCGGTGCCGCCGGTTATCGAGTAATCGCGCCAGATTTCGTCGGTTTTGGCCGCTCCGATAAACCGCTCGAGAGGAATGATTACACCTACGCTAACCACGTGAGTTGGCTAGCTTCCCTCGTCGAGCAAGCGGAACTTCGAGATGTCACCTTGGTGTGCCAGGACTGGGGTGGCTTGATCGGGTTGCGTTACGCCACCCAAGATCCCGATCGTTTTGCCCGCATTGTCGCTGCGAATACCGGTCTTCCTGATGCGAACGGCGTCGACGATGGTGACGTCAACTCGGTCAGCGAACGCATGCGCGCGCGTTACAGCTCGTTACCCGTCTACGAAGAACCCCAAGCCATGGCATTGGGCATGATGTCCGATCCTCAGGGAATGGGTTTCCTGCACTGGGTTAAGTTCTGTGCCGACGCACCCATATTGCGAGTAAGCGACGTCGTTCGATTTAGTAGCGGTGGAAATTTGGGCGCCGACGACGCCAAGGGTTACGACGCGCCCTTTCCAAGCAACGAGTCGATGGCTGGCGCGAGACAGTTTCCGAGCCTCGTACCGATCATCCCGGATAACCCTGCCATTCCGGCTAATCGCGAAGCATGGAAGGTCTTAGAGAATTGGGTGAAACCTTTTCTTACGGCGTTCAGCGACTCGGATCCTGTCACCGCAGGAGCGCACGTCCGGTTTCAAGAGAGCGTGCCAGGGGCGAAAAATCAGGACCACGTCACCATCGAAGGTGTCGGTCACTTCCTACAGGAACAAGCGCCAGCGGCCCTATCAGAAGCGGTCATCGAGTTCATCAAGAACAATCCGCTGCCAACGTAGTTACGCGCAAACCTATATTTAGACGGCTTAGCTTCTAGAGACCCTGTCTCCACGCGATAATTTCGATTGCCGCAACCGCTGCTTCGATGCCTTTATTAAATCCATCATCCGCCGCTCGCGACTTCGCTTGCGCAAGATCGGTCACCGGTACGATCTCATTAATGATGGGCACTCTCCCCTGTCGAGATACCTCGCCGAGACCACGAACGACTTCGTCAATAATCATCTCGAAATGCATCGTGTCACCTTTCAGCACCACCCCCAAACATACGATCGCATCTATCTCAGGGTCGCTACGGATTAATTCATTGGCGGCGTAAGGGAATTCCAAGCAACCGGGCAGTTTATGCAACGTCACGTCCGTCACCCCATTGTTATTCAGGACTTCGACACACCGATCGCGGAGGGAACAAACCAGGTCGTCGTACCACTTCGACGTCAGCACTGCGACGCGGGCGCCGTTTATTCGGGGTAAGTTCGAGGTGTCGACAACGTTCTGAGCCATCACGGGAGTCTACTCGGGCTGGACCTCCAATCGAAGCACCCCGTTTTTTACCCGGCTAAATCCTCGACGTTCAAAAAATCGACGTCCGCGATTGAAAGCGACCTCGATCGAACGTCCGCCTCGGGCCTCTGCTAAACCGATCGCATGACCAAGCATCCAGCTACCAAGGCCTCGACTGCGATACCCCGACTCCACGCGGATCGATTTCAACACAAATTCAGTCCGCGTCTTTTGCTGCAGCTGGTATCGCGCGACAACCTCGCCTTCCCATTTAGCGACTCTGACGAGGTCGAGGTCTGGCGCCGTGAGCACGCATTCGAGGCGGTCATTCGTCATTTCTTCCGGGTAAGGCCGAAATATCGAAACGTCTCTCGGTCGCGCAAACATTATTGTTTATAAGTCGTTCGTTCCAGGGTCACCTTTGAATGGGCCCACCACCTCGGACGTGATCCATCCTCCGTAGTATCCGCCCGCCTGGGGCAAAACGCTTTCATCGTCGATTCGACACTCAAGTTTTTCCGGGTGAAACGCATACAACCCACGGATGTCCGTGAACTCGGGAAACGTGTCAACGTACTGCCAGCCAACATCTTTCGGACCATCGATCAGATCAACTCTTACCGCCAACCCCTTCCATTCACATACGGATGTATGGTCGCTCAATACGAGACGATCCGTCGCGACATCACTACACGGGAAGTAAAACGTAGGGGCCCCCGCCGTTTCTAACACTCTCGTTGTGGATACACTGCTCGCAACCTGACGACCGCCGTAGGAAACGCGTACCCATCGGGTATCTGGCACGATCTCCGGTGGCCGTGGATAGTCCCAAACGGATTCTTGATCTGCAGCGGGTTGTATAGCGAAATCGGGCCGACGTTCACCACGATAGTGCCACTTATTCCGCACGGCGCGAATCTCTGGCGTTAACTCCAAAATCGCCACCACTTCTTTCGACCCGACTTTCGACCCAGTAGCCTCTCCGTAAGCCAAGGCGACATCTGCTCGTACGTCGACCACTGGGGTTCAGGCATTTCGCCAAGCCGAACGCTCGCTTCTTCTAAGAACGGCGCATACCAACGCCTGGCAAACATAACGCCGTTATTTGACAAGTGCTCCTCGCGAAGCTCGCCACCGAGCGCCGCAACGAGAAACTCGCCCCCCGTGATTTCCCGATACTTCAGTCGCACCACGGCGCGTTCAACGTCCACGAACTCCGCTGGGTTGACCAGGCCCATGTTGACGCACCAGGCGATAAAGATGCCCGGAATGACGGCCGCTGACTCTATCGAGTTACCCCCGTCCAAGTGACGGTCAATGGAATCAACGACCAACGTTATCGACAACTCGAACTACATTGATCGAAACGGAAAATCTCACTTGCTCGCACCTCCTACTCCGGTACTTCGCCTGCAACCGTGACGCGATGCATGACGCGTGATTGTGGTAGGAAGTCGTTTACCGGCCGATGCTGCGTTGTGCGGTTATCCCAAATCGCGATGGTGTCTGGTTCCCAGTTGAGTCTTACGGTGTGTTCAATCGCGGTGAGATGATCGAATAGAAGCCGCAATAGCGCATCGCTTTCAGGTCTGCTCAATCCCTTTAAACACTTTGTGAACAACGGATTGACGTACAAGGCTTTCTTGCCAGATCGAGGGTGAGTTCGTATCACGGGATGAGTGACGGCTGGGTTGTCCTTGACGGCTTCGCCCAATCGATCGAGACCACCTGGCTCCTCCAAACTCTCACGGAAACCGTAGGCAAAGTCGTGTTCCGCCTCCAAGCCGTCCAATAAGCGTTGCATCGGTTTGGAGAGCGTTTGGTACGCCATCGCGGCGCTGGTCCAGAGTGTATCGCCACCATACGCCGGGATCGTCTTCCCATACAAAAGCGTGATCGAAGGCGGTTGCTGACGGAAGGTCATGTCCGAATGCCACACTTCGATCTTGCTCGGATTCTCGGGCGTACTTTCAAGAATCTGGACATCGGGGCAATCGGATAACGTGATGTACGCTGGGTGTGTCTCAATCGATCCCAGGCCACTGGCTAGCTTGGCGAACTCGGGTGGCGTGAGTCGTTGGCGACGAAAGAAGAGAACCTCATGTTCGTAAAGCGCTGTTTCGAGCTCTTGAATAAAGGCGTTGTCGTTAAGCCGGGCAGCAAGATCGACATCAGCGAATGCGCCCAACGCGCCCGCCGCTTTATGAATTGGCTCTAGCATGAATGTTTTGTCACATGTTCCCGAACTTTTACCAATGGATCATATAGCGTGCGGGACAAAAGCTCCCCGTGGCCGTTACGCGTACAATCCAGCGGATCCCATCTAATCCGTGACATCAGCGATTTCTCATGACCCGCTACCGTCCGCCTACTCCAAAATCGGCCCCGTACGTTACCCCTACTGGATTTGAACAACTACAACAAGAATTGCGCGTTTTATGGAAAGTGGAACGTCCCGACGTGACCCGCCAAGTGGCCGAGGCCGCAGCCCTCGGCGATCGTTCCGAAAACGCTGATTACATCTACGGCAAACGTCGACTAGGTGAAATCGACCGCCGAGTTCGTTATCTCTCCAAGCGCTTGGATGAGGTCCAGGTAGTCGACCGATTACCGGACGACACGAACCGGATATTCTTCGGCGCAACAATCGATTTAGAACGCGAGGACGGCCAAGCATTACGCTACCGGATTGTCGGTGCCGACGAATTTGATCGAGAGGACCATTACATCAGCGTGGACTCGCCATTGGCTCAGCAGTTACTCGGCAAACGGAAAGGCGATTTAATTTCCTTGAGCCTCGATGGCCAAACC
>CEWR01027156.1_pt1 | contig 45314 bp, 44 predicted proteins | sample 356321 | NCBI WGS metagenome assembly CEWR01 (sample SAMEA2621551, study PRJEB7988) | marine metagenome | biome: marine biome (ENVO:00000447); feature: mesopelagic zone (ENVO:00000213); material: "saline water (ENVO:00002010), including plankton (ENVO:xxxxxxxx)" | depth 790 m
TTTGGGATAAATTAAAGTCTAATGGAAATGGTAGATCTTTTGTGAGGTTTGTAGCAACATCAATATGTTGGTTACTAGGCTTCTATACCAAACGAGAATGTCCTGTGTGTTACAATTTGCACCTGCGTTGCCGAGTGGCGCGCATTTTTATTTGGCTGAAAATTAGGGACTAGGAGAAAAAGCTTGGCATACGTTACCCTTCGCGAAGGCGAGGAGGCTGAAGTACTTCTCAAGAGGTTCCAGACCCATATGCAAAGGTCTGGTATTTTAAGAGAGTTGAGGAACAGAAGATTCTTCCGTTCTAAAGGCGAGCAAGCCCGGCTTGACCAGCAGCGAAGCATCCGTAGGCTTAGAAGGCGTCGAACTAGACGATAATAATTTCTAGCTACGCATTCAACAATTGCTAAACAGGTTGATTGGTTTCAACCTATGGTAGGTGCGTCAAATGGGCATCCTTTACGTCGTTTCAGATACTGATGGAGCAGGCAAAACTTCTTTTTGTGCCTCACTAGCTAGTGTTCTAGTGGATATGGGCCACAAGGTCTCTGTTTCCAAAGCCATTTTCTCAGAACAAGATAAAGAAGACCTAGATAGTTACTCTTCTTTGTTAGATTCTAATTTCAGTAAATTACCTGGACAATCCTTTGATGTATCGGATGTTGGTGAAGAGATTAAGTCTGTAGCTAAGGATGTTGATACTCTTTTGGTGGAAGCCTCAAATACTTTGTCCAAAGATGAACATATTGACCTTGTTAAAAACATTGGGGCAAAAGTCATACATGTGACTAAATACGACGAGGCGATTGGATCCATTCCATTCAGCACCTCTTTTGGTCAGGATTTAATTGGTACGGTGATAAATTTTCTGACTAAATACAAGGGAACTGAGGCCCACGAGGTAGTAATTCCTAGTTTAAAAAAATCTGGAATAAACGTTTTGGGGTTGATACCTGAGAATAGGACCTTGCTAAGTCTAACGGTGAAACAGATTTGTGAGAGTCTAGAGGGCATATTTTTCAGTGGTGAGGCATACGGAGAAGATTTGGTAGAAAGCTTTATGGTCGGTGGTTTTGGAATGGATCCAGGACAATACATATTTAGCCGGCAAGATAAGAAGGCTGTGGTGGTTCGGGGAGATAGACCCGATGTCCAAATGTCTGCTTTAGACACCGATATGGAATGTTTCATAATGACTGGCGGTTTTGAGCCGATCGAGTACGTTAAATATGAAGCTAATGAGGAAGAGGTTTCTATTATCATTGTTAACTCGGATACCCTTGAAACAATGGATAAGATAGGAGCACTTCAGGAACATTCGGAATTTGATCACAAAGATAAACTAGCCAGATTTAAGAATCTTATATCTAGCAATATAGATATTGAAAGATTGAAGTCAGCCCTTTAAATTTTTGGTTGTCTTAGATACCCTCAGCATGGGCGGTGTGAAATGTGTCGACCCCTCCTCTAAATTCATCTCCATTCTTGGTAATAGCTACGGGGCTTGCGAATTTTGCAAACCCAGTTTGAGTAAATCCATCACCGAGAACCCTAATGCTGTGACCTTTAGCCTTTAAGCCGGCAACAATACCGGGGTCCAGTTCTGGGCCGACATCAGTTGTTGGTGAGCTGCAGTCCACTCTGGGGGCATCAATTGCGGTTTGGGGATTCATGTTGAAATCGACCATTTTCACGATTAATGATGTGACACAATTTGTTATTCTTCTCCCGCCGGAAGCTCCAACAGCAACTTCCACGCCATCTTTTCCTAACACCAAAGCCGGAGTCATATTGTTTAATGGGTATTTTCCAGGGGAGATAGAGTTAACCCGGTTTGGTGTAGGGTCGTACCACATCATCCCGTTATTCATAACAATTCCAGTTCCTTTGGGAATTATTCCGGATCCAAACCCTGACATTATGGTGTTAGTAATAGAAACAGCATTGCCATCACCGTCAATTACCGCTAGGTGAGTTGTCCCGTTGTCAGGGCGTGGTTTGCTACTCTCCAAGACAAATTTTGGTTCTCTACCTTCTTCAATCCATGGATTTCCTGGGAGGAAAGATTCAGGAACAAAGTCTCCTATTTCCTTTTGTCTTTTCTGGGTGTATTCATCAGAAACTAAACCGTTCCATGGAACATCTGCGAATTCAGGGTCTGCCACATATTCAAACCTGTCAGCGTATGCCATTCTGGCGGCACTGATGTAAAGATGCAACATGTCGACTGAGTTATGACCTAAACTAGGTATATCAAATCCGTTAAGAATCTTCAAGGTCATAGCGCTGGTTATACCGGCGGAAGCATATCTTGGAACCCTCACGGTTTTGCCGTGATAATTAAGTTCTAGGCCTTTGTCCCAATAGAATGGCTTGTACTTATTGAAGTCTTCCATTGTCAGGAAGCCACCATTTTTTTGTATATCTTCAACCAAAACTTCCGTCAGTTCCCCCCGATAAAAGGCATCAACTCCTCCTTTACCAATTGCTTCAAGGGCATTTGCTAAATTTGGCTGCTTTAAGACATATGGACCGTCGATACCACCATAGGGCAGCGACCCAGATGGCATAAATGTGTTACCTAATTCTGGATATCGCAAAAGCATGCTTGAAAGACTTCCAAATTTATATAAAGTGAACCATCCGGGATGAAATCCATCGCGGGCTATTTTAGTGGCGGGGGCCACAACTTCTGATAAAGGCAATTTTCCGAATCGAGAATGAGCTTCCAATAAACCAGCAACACATCCTGGTACTGCGATCGATTTGTATCCGTGAATGTTTTCGTCATTTTTGACGCCTGCCCAACCAAAACTCCCTACGGATGCTTCACCAGTTAGCTCGTATAAATCAGGCTTACCAGATAAGGGGCCTTTCATAGGAAACCCGATGACACCACCTTCGTCACCAACTTGAAATGTCATATAACCACCACCACCGATACCACTTGATTCAGGTTCTACTACACCTACAGCCAAACAAGCGGCTACACCTGCATCGATAGCGTTGCCACCCATCTTGAGCATATCTAACCCTGCTTGGGTGGATAATTGGTCTTTAGTTGCTACCATACCGTTAGTGGACACCGCTTCACTTTTGGTAAAGTTGGCGTTAGAGGCTAAGTTAGTAACCATCTATTCTCTCCTGCTGTAAATTTATAGTTATCTCTTCCGTAGCAGGCGTCATGATACATCAGAATTTGGCTTAGAGTGCCCGGTTGGAAGTACTTATCCTGACGAGTCTTCTTCCAAACGGTATTTCCAAACACCCTTGAAACAATACGTGGCTGCAATCAAACTAACAAAAATCAGGCTTGATCCAATAAGGGTTGATAATTGGGGTCCCACTACATTTGCTATTGACCCGGCCAGTAGACTTCCAACCGGCATTAGGCCCCAAGCCATCATATATATTCCGGTCACCCGACCTCTATATTGATCCGGAATAATGCCTTGAACTGTGGCTCCTGAAATAGAAAAATAGGACATCATAGAACCAGATAGAAGCATTATGACTATCATAGCCACTGAGTAAACATTAGTTATCGCTAAGGTTGCCATCAAAACGCCTAGAAATCCAAGTAATACGAAAAGAATTTTTCCGGGTCGAGTAATCTGGGTACATGAGGCGAGAATTACAGTTCCTATAAGTGACCCAAGTCCAGCCGCAGACAAGAGTAATCCTAACCCTTGCGGCCCAACTTCAAAGACTTCAGCAGCATAGACCGGCATTAAACCATGGACAAACGGCATCACTAGAATGACCATATTGACCGTCATGAAAGTTAGACCGATTATCGTTTTCTGGTTAACCACGTAAGTTACCCCAGACTTCAAATCTGCTAGTAATTGTTTTGCAGATCTATCGGAATTATCAAAGGAAGAGTCTTTATCGAGTTGAATCATCATAATGGCGGTGGCAGCTGAAAACATGAGGATGGCTTCAACAATAAATAATGGCGCCGGGCCGAATATTGCAAGAGAGAATCCGCCGGCCGCAGGAATAAGTAATCTCATTACACTGAAAGCCATAGAATTTAATGCGAAAGCGTTTATAAGGCTCTTTTTGGGGATAATCACAGCAAGCAGTGACATCCTAGCTGGATCATTTATTATCCATGAAATTCCCACGAGAAATATAAAAATGAATAAATTCCAGATGTTGGCATATCCCATGGCGAGAACGATCGAATAGCCGATCATCAACACTGCTTGATATGAATACATAATAGAAAGGAGTATCTTTTTATTAAATTTATCGCTTATTAACCCCCCAAACGGAGCTCCCACTAAAATTGGTAGTGCGTCAAGCCCAAGGGCCATACTTGTCAGTAAAGGGGATCCGGTTATTTCATATGCAAGCCAACCAACCACCACTTGTTGGAGCCAAAACCCACTGCTGAAGATAGCCGTAGCCAGCCATAAAAACCTGTAATTACGTGAATGAAATGCATCAAACGTGTGTAATTTTCTTGGAATACCCTTAGGCTTCCGTATTTTTTTGAAAAGCTTATCCGAAGGAGAATCGGAATCAAGGTTGGGATTACTTGATGAATTTTCTTCATCTTGTTCACCCATGACAGGCCCAGGTATTAGTCCAGACTCGGGCTTATTCAATTATTTTGTCTTGCACCTCGCCGCTATGGGAATTTGTATGAATGAGAAGATTAAAATCGACGTTATATAAGTCTATGTTTTTCATGAATTAAAAAACAAGTATTTTTGAGCGATTTAATAAAATAGATAAACTACCATTAGAATCTTGAATGCCCGATAGTTCAGAGGAACATGCTAGAGTTTTGACCCTTATTTTTTCTCAGTAGGACATCCTTTACCCTTGGAATTACATTCTGAATATTCGAGTAAAGGGTGTGCTTTTTTAAACTTGACGCGGCTAGTTGATCCACGATGGTTTGCTTAAAGGGAAAGGTCGCCTCTGTATGGATCACGGGGAGTTTGTATCCTCCATGTGCGAGACTTCGTTGCATTAATCTTTCTTGCCTTATAGAGGCAGGGTCGCTGAGTAGAAACAAAGGACTGACGATTGGCTGACCAATTCGGGTGAATATTTCTTTTCGAGTTGTAGCTAATATGGCATATCGTTATTTTAGAAGCTCTGTTTCGTCTAGGTATTTTGGTTGATGGAATACAGTTCCAGGTCGCACAAGATTTATTCTGTCAATGACGGGCTTTAGGGATTTCGGGTTTGAATCATCCTTTGTTCTAGGTGGCATCCAATCATCATGATGACCTAGTATGATTTCCTTGGGTTTTAACATGCTTGCCATTAGGCCAATATAGTCAGTAAGTGAACCTTGAATAGGCTCCCCATCAATGTTGGGCCGGCCGGCCATGGCTAGGATAGCGGCATCTGCCCTTATATCAGAGACTACTCCAGTCCAGCATCCAGAAGTATCTTGGAAAAAAATAGATCCCTGCGGTGTTTCAAATAAGAAACATAATGCTCCACCTATATCGCTGGAACCTAGAGTTTCTTTTCTATGGTCTTCAATCTCTTTAATTAGATTTGGATCCGTTCCGCTAGGCAAAGGATCTGGCTTTCGGGGTCCCCACCGTTCGTTTTCAGTGAGATTCAGATGTCCTGTTTGGCTTTCATCGGTTCTAGGCCGGAAAGTGTTTGGGATCCATATACAGGAATGTAAGCTTGGATAAACCCTGACAGTGACTGAATCACTAAGGCGGTATCTTTCACCCCCCTGGGCTCTTCGAAGTTGTTCTCTAGGAACTCCTGCCTCGATTAGTGTTCGTACACTTTCATTAGAACCGATGACTTCTGCCCCTGTATTTTTGGCAATAACATCTGCTCCACCGATATGATCGAAATGGCTGTGCCCTATGAAAATAAAGTCGGCAGTTTTTATTTCTGCTGTTGATATACCGACATTTGGAGCCGTCGAAACCCTATCAATGTAGGTATCGAGGAAAATCGTCAGATCATCTATAAGTAAACGAAAAGTAGCACATCCGAGCCAGTCTAATTTTATCGACATATTTTCTCACCTCAAATAAATAAAATTTACTAGGGACACATATATAAATATGCTAAAATTGGTTTGTTTTATGCCCCTATTATTACAGAATTTCTTCGGGTGGTCTTGTGACTGAATCATATGTAACTAATTGGACAGCAGTACTGGTAGTCGCCTTAGTCGGAACTTTGGCTGTGCTATTGATGTTTGTAGTATCTAGGGTGTTGGCCCCTAAACGGCATTCTGACATAAAGAATAGCCCATACGAGTGCGGTATACCCGCATCCCCACATCATTGGTCTCAAATCCAAATACGTTACTATGTTTTTGCGATTTTGTTCCTGATATTCGATGTTGAAGCTGTTTTTCTATTTCCTTGGGCGCTAGTATTCTTGGACGCCCCTCCTGCGGTTTTTTATGAAATGATTATTTTTATTGGTATATTATTGTTTGGCTTAGCTTATGTTTGGAGGAAGGGGGTTTTGCAATGGAAATAGACGAAAACTCTAACATTCATATTCCGAAATATGATGGGTTTCCTCCCACTGAAAAACCACTTGGAGATGGCTACAAAGCAGGTAAAGGAAACAACCCTGCGGATAGCGTTTTCAATAGGGTTCTGCCCAATGCATTGACCGCAAAATCCGACCAATTATTTGCATTGGCAAGAAAATCATCGCTTTGGACTTTATCTTTTGGTTTAGCATGCTGTGCGATTGAAATGATGAGTGCCCATGCCTCACATCATGATCTTGATAGATTTGGGGTGGTTACCTGGCCTTCCCCTCGTCAAGCGGATGTCATGATAGTTGCTGGCACTGTGGTAAAAAAAATGGCAGATCCCATAAAACTTTTATATGAACAAATGCCCGACCCGAAATGGGTCATTGCTATGGGAAGTTGTGCAACCAATGGAGGCCCCTACTATAAATCATATTCAGTGGTGATGGGAGTAGATCATTTAATACCAGTTGATGTTTACGTTCCAGGTTGTCCACCTAGACCTGAAGCACTCATTTATGGTGTTATGCAATTACAAGAAAAAATAAAAAATGATGCAAATCAATCCTTCGAAAAAGAGTCACTAAATGCCAATGATGGAGAGCAGTAATATATCTTCGAAGCGTGAAATTAAAGCTCCAGTAGTGCGGGAATATCTCGATCAAAGGGGAGAGAATCTCCACAAAATATTAAAAGAATCTATTTCTGATTTTCCAGGAGCAGAAATATCGGTTTCTATGGATATGGTTACAGTCAAAATTGATTCAGTGCGGTTGGCTGAAATTTGTGAATTCCTCAAATACACTGAAAAATTTGGGTTTGATTATTTGTCCTGTATCACTGTAGTAGATTACGAAGAAGATCAAGAAAGATTTGAGATGATCTACCATCTTATCTCTATCAGACTACACCATAAAATGGCCATTAAAGTGTCATTACCTTCAAATGATCCGACAGTGTCTTCAGTACTGAGTGTATGGAAATCAGCTGACTGGTTTGAAAGGGAAGCCCACGATTTATTTGGCATTAAATTTTCAGGTCGTGGAAATTTACTTCCATTGTTATTATATGAGGGGTTTGAGGGTTATCCAGGAAGAAAAAGTTATCCATTTCATGATTATGGAGAGTGGTAATAATCAGTAAGTTTAGTTATGCAAGTACATCAACAGATTAGTGAACATTCTGATGCGATAGATCTAATGGTCAATATGGGTCCTCAGCACCCTAGTACCCATGGAGTCTTCAGACTAGTCATATGGGTTGATGGTGAACGCATAATGAAGGTGGAACCCCATATCGGTTACCTTCATCGTGGGTCAGAAAAGATATGTGAAAGCGAACAATATAGCCAGATTGTGACTCTTTTTGATCGTCTTGATTATGTCGGTAATTTAAACAACGAATTAGCTTTTTGCTTAGCGGTAGAAAAACTTACCGAAATTGTTGTTCCTGAAAGAGCTGAGTACATACGGGTAATTCTGTGTGAGTTGAACCGGATAGCTAGCCACATGCTGTTCTACGGCGTTTATGGTTTAGATGCCGGGGCCACTACTCCTATGCTTTATGGTTTTCGTGAACGTGAGCGGGTACAGGAACTCTTTGAAAGCGTGACTGGAGCAAGGATGATGCATAACTACATCAGAATTGGGGGTGTAAAGGAAGATGTTCCTGATGATTTTGATGAAAATGTGCTGATATTACTTGATCATCTCAAAAGAGGTGTCGATGAATGCGACAGTCTTTTATCCCAAAATGAGATGTTTCTTGCTCGCACAAAAGGGGTAGGTATCATCACTGGAGAGGATGCCTTGGATTATGGTGTGACCGGGCCTGCTTTGCGAGCGTCCGGTGTTATAGAAGATGTAAGAGTCACAGACCCTTATTCAATTTACAATCGGTTTGATTTTGGTATACCGGTGGGGAGTAATGGTGATTGTTGGGATAGATATTATGTCCGCGTTGAAGAAATGAGAGAATCAATCAAGATAGTAGAACAGGCCATATCCGATATTCCCAACGGCGATATTTCTGCCAAAGTTAGAAGGATAATTAGACCACCAGTTGGAGAGGTATTCGTTCGTACAGAATCTCCCAGAGGTGACCTAGGAGTTTTCCTGGTAAGCGACGGCTCAGATAAACCCTACAGAGTTAAAGTAAGGCCACCATCTTTTGCAAATCTACAAGCCCTTGAATATATGCTTAGGGATACCTATATTGCCGACGCTGTTTTAGTGCTGGGTTCGATTGACATTATAATGGGAGAGGTCGATCGATGAATATGCCTGAAATCGTTGGCTTGTTTTTTAAAGCATCTCTGCTACTTTTTTTTATTTTTATGGTAGTTCTTATTTTGACTTTGGCTGAACGAAAGGCATTAGCCCGGATACAGCAAAGAAAAGGTCCTAACAGGGTGGGATTTAAAGGAATTCTTCAACCATTTGCCGACGCTTTAAAATTGCTCACTAAAGAAGATATCCTACCTGCATCCGCTAATAAGCAAATTTTTTGGATCGCGCCCCTCGCTGTATTTCTTCCAGGGTTTTTGATTTGGGTGACAATTCCGTTGGCAAAGGAAGTTGTACTCGCAAACTTGGATATGGGGCTTTTTTACATAACTGCTATTTCAGTTTTGTCTGTCATGGGATTGCTAATGGCTGGATGGGGTTCCGCCAATAAGTGGGCAATGATAGGGGGCTTGAGAGCAGCCGGTCAGCTTATAAGCTATGAAATCCCATTCATAATGGCTATTTTGGCGATAGGAATTTTAGCCCAGTCGTTCAATCTGAAGGAAATAGTTGATGATCAGGCCAGATGGCCCTTTGCCATTAAACAACCGTTGGGGTTATTTATTTTTCTTACTGCAGGGTTAGCGGAATTAGGAAGGACCCCTTTTGATATTCATCATGCAGAATCTGAGGTAGTTGGCGGCCCATTTGTGGAATACAGCGGAGCCCATTGGTCAGTCTTTTATCTTGCCGAATATATGAACACGTTTACTATCGCCGTTCTAACGGTACTGTTATTTCTCGGCGGCTGGCAATCCCCTGCATTACCTTTCAGTGGGATTGTTCAAACTGTGGCCTCACTCAGCTGGTTCTTAATAAAAACTGCCCTTGTGATCTGGGTTATATTTTGGATTCGTGGTACATATCCAAGATTGAGAATTGATCAACTGATGTCGTTCGGATGGAAAATACTGGTTCCGGCATCCTTTATTAATATTTTTCTTACCGCATCGGTACTTTACTATGCTTTGCCACACTGGGTTATCACGGTGGTATCTCTTGGTTTCCTGGGTGTAACTTTTTATTTCATAAAGAAAGGATCTTTAGCTGGACATAAACAAGATACTGTGACGATTATTAATAGTAGTGATATAAGAGCTCAGCTTTCCAATAGAGCTGAGGTATAGATGAAAATACAGAACCCCGTCCTTGGTTTCATAAATGGCCTTATGGTTACTATAAGGTCCACTCTAAGGCGTCCAGTTACTGCTGAGTATCCGGCGATTGAAAAACGTCTACCCCTTTCAAATAGATACATGGGGTTTCCGGCATTAACTTGGGATTATGATGTAGAGGAACCATACTGCACCGGCTGTATGGTATGCGTTCGAGAATGCCCTACTCAGTGTATGTCGGCTCAAATGAAAGATAATCCTCAGCATGAAAAAGGCCTGAGTAGGCGTCGTAAAATCATAGAGAGCTTCGAGATAAATTTAGGACGGTGTATTTTGTGTGGCATCTGTGTTGATGTGTGCAACTTTGATGCGATTGAAATGTCCCACGAGTATGAATTGAGCAAATATCAAAGAAACGCGAATAGAGTTAATTTGAATCAATTGTTGGACATGGGTGTTGTTTATCAAAATAAACTTCAATGGACTCCAAAGCAACCACAAAAAAATAGTGGAATACCGTTACCTCCAAAGCAATCAGAGGATTCCTCTTAAATGTCAGTAGTGTTTTTTGCGATAGCAGCCATTTTGGTTATTTCGGGTGGGATTGGAGTCGTGGCTGCACGAAACATTGTTTATGCTGCCCTATCCTTACTGGTTGCGATGGTAGGAACTGCTGGCGTATTTCTAATAGGGCTTGCCGAGTTTTTGGCATTAGTGCAGCTTCTGATATATGGAGGGGCTGTTGTAATCGTGATTCTATTCTCACTTATGCTAACTAGGATTCAAGATTTTGAATTCTTGAAAGCAAACAGGCAATGGCCAATAGCACTGATAGTGGCAATGTCCCTGTTAGGCCTATTGGGAATTCCCATTTTGATCGAGGACAGTACCACCACCACAATGGGAAGTACCAATATATCTGAATTAGGTCTGAGTTTGTTTTCAGATTGGGCTATACCGTTTGAACTTGCATCTTTAGTACTGCTCATTGCTCTTATAGGAGCAGTAGTAGTAGTTCGTAGGGATAATGGGGAAGATAAGTGATGGAATTAATTTATTTTCAGTTATTAGCCGCGATTCTATTTTGTATAGGAATTTATGGAGTATTGGCTAGGAGAAGCGCAGTTCTCATATTAATGTCAATTGAGTTGATGCTTAATGCAGTCAACATTAATTTGATCGGCTATGCAGCCTTTTCAAGTTTTGGATCAGCCCACAGAAATTTAGGACAAGTCCTAGTAATATTTATCATCACCATAGCGGCGGCAGAACTAGCTTTGGCTATGGCTATTATTTTGAGGCTCTATAGGAATAAAAACAACGTTAATGTTGACGAATTGGATATCTTAAAGGGCTAGAATCTGAATTATGATCTTGAGTGCTGAATTTGCATGGATAATACCCGGGTTGGCAGTTATAGCTTTTTGCATAACTAGTTTGTTTGGCAAAAACCTTCCCTACAAAGGGATCTTTTTGCCTATAGCAGCAGCACTATTAGGGTTTATTTTTTTCTGTTTGATATTCGTTGATTTCATCTCTACAGGGTTTAATCCCGCAAGTGTAAGCATCGATTGGATTGTCATTGATAATTGGTCTATTACTTGGGGATTTGTAATCGATGAAATTTCAATACTTATGTTGGGGTTGGTGACGTCTATATCTTTGCTTGTCCAGATATATTCAGTGGGTTACATGTCAGGTGATTCTAGAATTTCATGGTATTTTGCCGTCCACGCCTTGTTTGCGGGGGCTATGTTGGCTTTGGTTCTAGCCGATAATTTACTTTTCCTATATTTTTGCTGGGAGTTGGTGGGATTGGGATCATATTTACTTATAGGGTTTTGGTTTGAGAAGAAAGCTGCATCAGAAGCGGCAAAGAAGGCTTTTATAACCACGAGGTTGGGAGATGTTGGCCTTCTAATTGGCATTATATTGTTATTTAAGGCTACGGGTACTTTTCATATACCGTCCATAATTCACGCAGCCCAAAATGGGGCTATACCAGAATCTACTTTGATGTGGTCTTCCCTTCTGCTGTTTCTAGGTGCAATGGGTAAATCGGCTCAATTTCCTTTTCATGTTTGGTTGCCTGATGCCATGGAAGGACCAACTCCTGTCTCAGCCCTTATACATGCGGCTACTATGGTGGTTGCAGGGGTCTATTTGATTGCTCGGATGCTGCCGTTACTGGAGATAGTTCCAGGGTTTTTGACCCTTGTTGCTACGGTGGGGCTGTTTACTTTTTTGTTCGCAGGAATAATCGCTTTGGTAATGACAGACATAAAAAAAATTTTGGCATACTCGACGATAAGCCACTTGGGGCTGATGGTTTTAACTTTAGGTGCCGGAGGACTGGCTGCTGCGATGTTTCATTTAGTAGTGCATGGCTTTTCTAAAGCTCTCCTGTTCTTGGGGGCAGGAAGTGTGATGCATGGGATGAACGGTGAGACTGATTGTTGGAAGATGGGAGGGTTGAGACGAAATATGTCTGTCACAGGAGTCACGTTTCTCGTTGGGTGTTTGTCCCTTGCAGGAATTGTCCCTCTGAGTGGATTTTTTAGTAAGGATGAAATGCTGCTTTCAATACATGAGGGACTTGGGCCCATATTTCTTTTTATTACCCTCGCTGGCGTTTTTCTCAGTTCGCTTTACATGATTCGTTTATTTTGCGTAATTTTTATAGGGGAACCTCGAAGCGAAGGGGCGAAAAACGCCCATGAATCTTCTCGGGTAATGACTTATCCACTTGTAATACTGGCTGTTTTTGGAACAGTTTTGGGCATACTGGCTCTTCCATTACCATTAGGAGATTTTGAAGGGTTGGGTAATTTCATCGATTCGAAGCATCATTTTCATCTTTCACCTTGGATAACTCCTCTTTCTCTTTTGATAGCTTTGTCTGGCCTGGTAATTGGTTATATGTGTTATGGGCATCACAAAATTTCACATCATCTGGTAGCTTTAAGGTTCGGCTATTTATATAAGTTGACCGTATCTAAATTCTATATAGATGAAATTTATCAATGGATAATAGATAAAATAGTGTTGTCAGCAGCCCGATTTATTTCTATATTCGACCGAGTTGTTGTTAACGACACGGGAGTTGATGGCATTGGAGTATCCGTATTGCTTTCTGCCTTTAAAGTGAGGCTAATTCAGACGGGTAAGTTGTACAATTACGCCGCTGCTATGGGAATAGGTATATTCTTCATGGCTGTTATGTGGATATTGGTCAGTAATTAATGGAATTCCTCAGTTTCTCCAACCCCGCAGGTTTGGTTGCTTTACCAATTTTAGGATGCTTCATCTTATTTTTCATTCCAGGCCATAGAGCTAATCTTGTCCGTTGGATTTCTACAACTATTGCTTTTCTAGTCTTGATTATATCTTTCTATTTCTTCTTATCATTCGATCATTCTGAAGGTGGCAGGCAATTTATTTATGAATATGAGTGGCTATCTTTAATAGGACCCTGGGGGGAATCTCAAAGAGCTATATCTATGTCGGTTGGGATAGATGGTATAGCCGCAACGATGGTGCTTTTAACCGGTATTGTTATGTTCACCGGTACTGTGGTTTCGTGGAATATTAATGTAAATAATAAAGATTTTTTCATCTTATATTTTCTGTTATTGTCAGGGGTTTTTGGCGTTTTCATTACTTATGATCTTTTCTTTTTCTTTTTCTTTTATGAATTGTCAGTTCTACCGATGTACCTGCTTATTGGTAAATGGGGAAGTAGCAGTAAGTTCTCTTCTTTTGAGAGGACCAAAGAATACAGCGCCATGAAACTAACCTTAGTTCTTGTTGCGGGGAGTGTCTTAATATGGATTGCCATAATTGCTATGTTTGTACAGTCTGGGACAGGAAGCTTTCATATTGATGAAATCCAAAAAGTAATTCCTGACAAATTCTCTTCAGAATTCCAAAGTGCTTTTTTCTTGATGCTTATGATTGGGTTTGGAATACTGGCTGGGTTATGGCCCTTTCATACATGGTCACCAGATGGCCATGTGGCTGCGCCTACTGCAGTAAGTATGGTTCATGCCGGTGTGCTTATGAAATTGGGTGCTTTTGGCATAATTCGAGTTGGAATGACCCTTTTGCCAGAAGGGGCTCAGGTTTGGATGCCGTTATTGATAGGACTCGGGGCGGTTAATGTGATTTATGGTGCTCTTTCAGCAATGGGTCAGACGGACCTGAAATATGTCATAGGCTATTCATCAGTTAGTCATATGGGTTATGTATTAATGGGACTGGGAACATTGAGTCTTGTGGGATTGAACGGAGCCGTGTTGCAAATGTTTTCCCATGGGGTTATGACTGCTTTGTTTTTTGCTGTGGTAGGAATGATTTACGAACGTACACATACTAGGGATTCTTTAGTACTTAGCGGCCTAGCACAGAAAATGGGAATAATCGCTGTTTTGTTTACTCTAGCGGGTTTAACTTCTCTTGGCCTACCTGGCCTTAGTGGATTTGCCGCAGAATTACTGATATTTATTGGTATATTTCAAAGTTATGAGATTTGGGGCATTATTTTGGGATCCCTTGCTGTGATTGGAGCTGCGATTACAGCTGTATATATTTTGAGATTGCTATCCAAAGTATTTTTTGGCCTGCCTGATGATACTTTGCCAGAATATTTGGATTCGACACCAAGGGAGAAATTTGCGGCAGGTATCTTAGTTATTTTCGTGGTGCTAGTGGGCCTTTGGCCATTTCCATTTGTGAAAGTAATTGAAAGTGGTGTTGAGCCGATTCTTCTTCAAATTGTGGGGACTGGATGAATTTTCACTTGATATATCCAGAGTTTCTTTTAATTGGGCTTGCGTTTCTTGTTCTGATGTTAGATTTTTTCTTATCGGAGAAAAAGAAATATTTGTTAAATTGGGTCTCTATCATCGGAATGGCTTTCATACTTGTAATAGCCTTGTTTATGAATCAGCAAGGTGATCTATACCAAGGATTATTGATCATCGATGGGTATGCGAGTTTTTTCAGGATATTTTTTCTGGCTATAGGAATAGTAGTGACACTTATATCACGAGATTATGTGGATTCTAATGTTTCAAATCCCGGTGAATACTACGCCATTTTGATTTTCACTATCTTGGCATCTGTATCCTTGGCTTCATCCGGAGAGTTACTAACAGCCTATGTCAGCTTAGAAATTTTGAGTTTCGGATTATATGTGTTGGTTGCATATGATAGATATAATCCTGTTTCAAATGAGGGAGGGGTCAAGTTTATTCTTCTAGGGGCTTTTTCCTCGGCTTTGCTTCTATATGGTTTGAGTCAAACATACGGTTTGATAGGAACTACTCGGTTTAATGAAATTGCAGTTTTACTCAACTCGATGGAAAGCATATCCATTGGGATGCTAATCGGTTTCGTACTGATTTTGGCTGGAGTAGCATTCAAATTGGCTGCCGTACCGTTTCATATGTGGGCTCCCGATGTCTATGAGGGAGCGCCTATACCCATAACAGCTTGGTTGTCCGTATGTTCGAAAGTAGCAATTGTTGCTTTTGCTATTAGATTTTTGACCAATGGCATATTTCCTCTTGCTCCAGATTGGCAGCCCATTCTAATGGTCTTGGCAGTGCTTACTATGATAGGGGGTAATTTATTAGCACTCGTTCAAAAAAATATGAAACGCTTACTAGCTTATTCCAGTATCGGGCATGCGGGATATTTACTGATGGGTTTGACGGCATTAGTCAGGGTCAGCGATGACGGTATTGTAAGTAAGGATCTAACCCATTTAGTTTCCAACGGATTGGTTTTTCATATGGTTGCCTATGGGGCGACAAATTTTGCGATTTTTTTCTGCTTAATACTTGTTTACAACAGTACCGGTAGGGAGGATATTCAGGGTCTGTCAGGACTTGCTTCAAAGCAACCTTTAGTTGCTTTGGTGATGGTTTGTTCTCTGTTTTCTTTAGCAGGTATGCCTGTGTTTGCAGGTTTCACTAGTAAATTTTATCTGTTTAATGCGGTAGCCTCGCAGGGATTTTTACTGTTGGTTGGGGTGGGAATAGTTGCAAGCCTAATCTCACTATACTATTACCTCACGGTAGCCCGGTATTTGTATATTGAAAAGATTTTGGATGATTCAGTAATCTATGTGTCATTTAACAGTAAATTAATTCTTATAGCGCTACTAATTTTAATGGTTTTAGGGGGAGTATATCCTTCACCTCTGATGGATTTGATTCAAAGTGCCACGGATTCCATCGTAAAAATAAACTAACGCCTCTGATAAACTGAAGGGTGGACTTTTAATTACACCGAGAGAAAGGAGATGAAATTGGCTCATTCAATAGATTGGCCTGAAGAATATAAAAGAGGGCTTGTTGTGGTAGCTCATGCAGATGATGCTGAATATGGTTGTTCAGGCACAGTGGCTCGATTAATTGCTGAGGGTTGGGACATGGCCTATGTTTTGTGCACTGACGGCAGTAAAGGGAGCAGTGATCCCGACATAACGGGAGCACAACTATCTGAGATTAGAAGGGAAGAGCAAGAAAATGCGGGGAAAATTTTAGGCTTATCGAATGTTGCCTTTTTAGGGCATCCTGATAGCTATTTACAGCCTACGCTAGATTTAAGAAGGGACATAGCCAGAGAAATCCGCCGACAAAAAGCGGATGTAGTCATCTGCCAATATCCCATGAGAGTATTAGACGGCGGGTTTGGTTCTGGCCATCCAGATCACATGACTGCGGGCGATGCTGCCCTTTCTGCTATATTTCCAACCGCTAGAGATCATATGACTTTCCCCGAATTGATTGAAGAAGGATTTGAGCCTCATAAAGTCGCAGAAGCGTGGATAATGGGACACCCCGAACCTGATCTTTGGGTCGATATAAGTGACCATATGGAAACTTCGATAAAAGCCCTAACGGCTCATGTGTCTCAGATGGATGGCAAATCATATGATGAGGTATTGGAAAGGATGTTGGAGTGGCGTGGAGAAAGGGGTAAAGGCAAAGGAATGCGACAGGCAGACGCCTTCAAACGGATTTATTATAGAAGGTAAAACCAAATAACAAAGGAATAAAAATGAAACCTGTTATTAAAAATTACAGAGATCACTCGAACCCCATTTTAGGTAAGAGTGATGGAGTTCCCAATTATGTGATGCTCTATGTTCAGCATGCACCAGGAGAATCTTCACCTTTTCATATTCATCCATGGGAACATCAGGCTTTTATCACTGAAGGGTCTGGGGTATTGTTTTTTGGTGGCGAGGAATATCCTATAAAACAAGGGGATTGTGTTCATGTACCTGAGGATGTTGAGCATCAGTTTAGAAATACGGGGGATGTTCCGATGAATAGAGTTACCGTAAACCCAATAAAATCAGAAGAGTAGATTTATTTTAGGCCGACCCTGTGAATTATTTGAAGGAGTTCATTAAAAGTATTTTCAGGGAGTTGACCCGCAGGGTGCCTAACAATCGGATGATTTATTAACCCCCGATGATGGATACCTGCTTTTCGAATGGCAAGACCAATTCCTTCCTGTTGCTCAAATTGGATAAGGGGAAGATGATCATAGAATAACTTTTCGGCAAGATCAGAAGCCCCAGTTTTATGATGGTTACAAATTTGTACCAATACTTCAGGGTACGCAAATCCAGTCATAGCTCCTACAGAACCTCTTCTTAGCTCATCTAGAAGAAATACTCCGCCAAGCCCGCCAAAGATCCCTAACCTGTCTTGAATTTTATTACGGATAGCACTTATTTTCGTTGGAGTTGGTGGGTCTTCGAGTTTAAGGTATTTCACATTCGGGATTTCGTTCGCTACCTTGACTACAAAATCGACAGGCATTTCCACTCCCGATGTTTGCGGATAGTCTTGCATTACGATGGGGATGGAGATTTGTTCTGCTAGTTGGTAGTAATATCCGAATAAGGCATCCAAGTTGGCCTTTGGCATAGAAGGTGCTGAAACCATAACCGCCGCGGCCCCCATTTGTTCAGCCTCTTTACTTCTTTCTATCATTGCTTTTGTTCCGCTAGCTGAGGTTCCCATAGTTACAGGTAGATTGTCAGCAGCATCTATTATTATTTCTGCGATTTTTGTTCGCTCTTTATCGGATAGGCGTGCAGCTTCACCCATCACTCCCAAACCAACGACTCCAGTGCAGCCAGAGGATATTGCCTCAGCCACTAAATTAGGTATTGATTCATAGTCGACCTCTTCTTTTTGATCGAAGGGGGTCGCTAGCATCCAATGCATTCCGTAGAAAGAGTCGGGCATATGGTTCTCCTATTGGTAGTAAATTGCTCTTATACGATGATTCTCGCTGTCAGCTATGTAAGTTATCCCAGAGAGGTCCATCACTACACCATGAGGTCGGGCGAGTCCAGCCATGCTAGAAGAGCCGCCATCTCCCCCTGACCCTAAGATTCCCCCGGCGATGGTGTCGATAATGTTATTTTCTGTATAAATGATTCGGAGAGCGTGATTTTCTGTGTCTACTACCAATATATTTCCATCATTGTCACACCTTATGGCTTTGGGGCCATTGAGCAAGGCATATTTTGCATCCTCGCCGTCACCTGTGTAGCCTTTTTCTCCCGTTCCAGCGATAGTGCTGATGATTCCTTCTGTGTCTATTTTTCTGATTGTATTTCCTTCTCTTTCACAGATGTATATATTGCCAATTTTGTCAGTGCACACCGCCCTGGCACCAAATATGCCGGCTTTTACTGCTGGGCCTCCATCCCCTGTGTGTTCTTTCCTCCTGGTCCCAGCTACGGTGGAAAGGGTCCCAGTATTGGTATCAAATTTCCGTATTCTTTGATCCTGGACATCGGCTATCAATAAGTGGCCATCGTTGTCTATGGCACAGTCATTAGGTTCTATCATTGCTGATTTGGTTGCTGAAATACCATCCTCTCCCGAACCTGGTTTACCTGTACCAACGATAGTCCTTATTTCATTAGTAGACTTATCGATCACTCTTATAGATGGGTTGAATCTTTGGCATATGAAGACGTTTCCGGCTTTGTCTACTTGTATTGCATATATTTCATCTATTGTGGCGTGTTTGGCATCTTCTCCATCACCGGTGTGCCCCTGCGAACCGGTGCCAGCAAAATTTTCGATGATTCCAGAATCTAAATTTAGGCGCCGCACCCTGAAATTAAAACAATCGGCGATATATAGATATTTTCCAGTTGGATCAATGTCTACATGGAATGGATTATCCATTGTGGCCTCTTTGGCAGGGCCTCCGTCACCACTATATCCCTTCTCACTAGTGCCAACTATGCTTTTAATTACAGAGCGCATATTTTATTCCTTGAATATTCGCTATTTTTTCACCCAAATCATTCTATATCACCGGTAAAATACTGTAGGAAGAATGTGCAAATATTAATATAAGTAGTAAGTGTATGAATAAATTGTTGTTTTTTTTGATAGGTTTATTGTCTTTCTCGTTATTTGCTTGTGGTTCCGATTCAGAAATTGATTCGTCTGCAATATTAGAAATTGAGACTACCCCCATCGTTGAGACGATCTCTACAGCCAAACCTGCAATTACCCAACCATCCCCTATCACACCGATAGCTACCCAACCGATGGCTACTCAAATTGTTGTACCAACAAAGGTGCCTCAAACAAAGGTGCTTCAAAAATCCATAACCCAAGATAATAAAATTGGTTCTGGGGAGCCGGATTCAAAATCAGTGGTTGAAATCATTTCCCGTCTGAAAGAGGAGCTAAACAACGGGTATTCACACCATTCAATTTTGAACATGAATATGACGATTTCTTTTGACGATTACTTGGAAGATATGCCATTGCTAATGGAGGGAGATGTTCAAAATTCCCGTAATTTCAAAGGAGTCACTTCTTTTGAAGATAATAATCAAATCAAAACGATCGAAATGATCGTCTTTGATCAGGATACTTTTGCCAAATATCCTGATACCAAATATTGGATCCAGTTTCCAGAAGGCCAAACCCCTGTAACCCCCATATCGATAATTGAATTGCTAAAAAACAATTTTGTTCAAGGGGAACTCACTGGTATTGAAAAATCTGGTGGTGTCTCCTCCCGACATATTAGCAGTGAACTTGAGTCAAAGATTTTTGGTGAGTTGCTGCCAGTACTGGATGACTCCACAGGTATTTTGCAAGTCGATATGTGGGTTGAACCTGATAGCTCACAAATAGGTAGATTATTAATTAATGGATTGGCTATAGGGGGGCCTAGAGTTAAAGGCCCTGACGGACAAGAGGTAACGATTAAGGTTGATATTGAAATGTCATCGTGGGATTTTGGAAAAGTGGTTGAGTTATCTAAACCACTTTTACCAGGTACTCCAGAAACAATGATTTGGGATATGGCACCCAAAATTACGTTAGAGGAAGGAAGAGATTATTTTGCCACTATTGAGATATTTGAAGGAGGTGAAATAAAGATTGATCTTCTGGAAGAACTAGCTCCAGTAACAGTGAATAATTTTGTTTTTCTCTCCGAGCAGGGGTATTACGATTGGGTTACCTTTCATAGAGTAATCCCAGATTTTATGGCCCAAGGTGGTGATCCTTCTGGTACCGGTAGAGGAGGTCCTGGATATTATATCGATAATGAATTTCACCCTGATGCCAGACATGATTCTGCAGGGGCAGTGTCGATGGCGAATGCAGGTCTTTTGCCAGATGGACAAGGAACGAATGGAAGTCAATTCTTCATCACATTCAAAAAGACGCCTACTTTGGATGGAATAAATCCGGATGGAACTTTGAAGGATTGTAGCCAAGGTTCTTGTCATTCAGTATTTGGAAGAGTTGTAGAAGGCATGGATGTGTTAGGTAACATAATTCCCCGAGATCCTGCGACTGCTAATTTACCTGGTGATGTAATTCAGAGTATTAAAATTATTTCTGTCCCAAAATAATGTCTAACTAAGTTTCAGGAATTGTTCACCATAAGTAACCGTTTTTGTAAAAGTTGAGGTTCCCTTCACCTCATCAATTAAATTGATTGGGGTCATGATCTCTGTTGGATTATTAAGGTTAAGTCTCCAAAATCCAACGTCGTACCATTGTCCGTCTTTATATCCTGCGCTAGTCATTAAATAATCTTCGGTAAATCCAAAATGTTCATGAAGTGAAACACTCGGATTGTTTGGAAGGGCGATAACTCCGTAGGCCGAAGTGAAGCCTTGTAACTTCAGACATTCCAATAATGACGCGTAGAGAGCTTTACCAATCCCTAAACCGTGGGCTGCCTCTCTAACATACACTGTTGTTTCCACTATCCAATCGTAAGCGCTTCTGTCTCGGAATTTACTCCCGTAGGAATAACCCATTAATTCGTTTTCATGCTCACAAACGAGTGAAGTGTATGTTTTCGACACCTTTTTCATTCGCCTGTACATTTCAGTTCCGTCAGGAGGGGTCGTTTCAAAAGTTATTGGAGTATTTATTACATATGGATAATAAATGGCCGCCACCTGACGAGCGTCCCTTTTGGGATCTGCTAGTCGAATGACGGCCATTTTTAAGTAGGTATCTCTATTACAGAGCTATTCCTTTGGCACTTGCGGAGGAGCAGGGTTAGCCATGTCCATCCCTAGTGTTCCTGAGAACATCGCATCTATTTCTTCAACAGTCCATCTACCATTTTTTCTTAAGGTTCGTTCTTCAGTCGGGTTACTCATTAAAGAGATTTGTCCCCCCTGACAATGGAAGACGTGACCATTTACATCCTTGGCTTCATCTGAAGCCAGCCATGCCACCATAGGGGCAACATCTTCAGGCGCGCGGTTTAACTCCAAAGGAGTCACTGCAGAGTTCGCCTGAATTCCGCTTGAAGCTCTGATATCTCTGGCAGATTGAGGTACTGTTTGCGTCATCCTAGAATCTGCCCCAGGGGATATAGCATTGACCGTAACACCATACCTGCCTAGGTCACGTGCGATAGCTCTGGTAAATCCTGCTATCCCATCCTTTGCAGCTCCGTAATTTGCTTGACCGGAATTGCCGTACAAACCTGAAGTGGAGGAGAAATTAATTATTCTGCCACTGCGCTGTTGTCTGAACAGTATTGAAGCAGCTTTAGCTACAGTGAAGGTCCCTTTCAGGTGAACCGCAATAACTGCGTCCCATTCTTCCTCTGTCATGTTAAACAGCATTCGATCTCTAAGAATTCCAGCCACGGCTACAACGATGTCTATTTTACCGAAGTTGTCTAGGGCGGCTTTGATAATATTTTCACCACCATCCATCTCGGAGACAGAATCGTAGTTGGCTACAGCTTCACCGCCGGCTGCTTTAATTTCATTTACAACTTCGTCAGCCGGGGCGACAGAATCTCCGCTGCCATCTACGGCACCACCAAGGTCGTTCACTACTACCTTTGCGCCCTCTTCTGCGAGTAATAAGGCTATACCACGCCCGATACCGCGACCTGAACCAGTGACTACTGCTACTTTATCCTTAAGAAGGGTTCCCATCTTTCTTACTCCTGACTTTTTTACTCTTAAAACTTATCTGAACCATTAACACTATTTGGGTGCTTGTGGTGGTGATGGATTGACTAAGCCTTGTGTGAGATGCTGTGGAGCTAGTTCTCTAAGTTCCTCTACATCCCACCTTCCTTGTTTGAAAATGGTACGAACTCGTCGTGGCAGGGAAAGCTTAGTAATTGCTCCTCCATATACGAGGAAAGTCTGACCATTGATGCTAGCTGCCTGATCAGAGGCCAGATATGCTACGAATGGTGCGACATCCTCCGCTTCCATCTGAGATGGTGGTGGAGGTGCTTCCCTATCATCGGGCCGGTCAGCTCTTAATTGTCTAGCCGAATCAGGGACAGACTGAGTCATTCTAGTGTTTGCTCTTGGACAAATAGAATTTGCTGTTACTCCATATCGGCCTAGGTCTTTTGCAGCTACTTTGGTGAAACCTGCGATTCCAGATTTGGCAGCAGCATAGTTACCTTGTCCTGTATTCCCTATCAAACCAGATTCTGACGCGAACGTTATTATTCGACCACTTCTTTGCTGGCGATACAAGATTGAAGCATATTTGCAAACTGTGAAAGTGCCTTTTAAATGGACCCGAATAACATCATCCCATTCTTGTTCTGTCATATTGAAAATCATTCTGTCTCTCAATATTCCAGCTACCGTCACTACGATGTCTAATTTGTCATAGTTGTCCAAAGCAGACTTGACAATGGCCTCTCCCCCTTCCATTGTCGATATATCAGTGTAGTTTGGTGTGGCTTCTCCTCCCGCAGCTTTTATCTCTTCAACGACTTGTTCTGCTGGGGTATTTGAACTGCCTTCTCCGTCTAATGCAGCACCGATATCATTTACAATGACTTTGGCTCCTTCCGAAGCCAATTGTTTTGCTACTCCTGCCCCTATTCCTCTACCGGATCCTGTGACTATTGCAACTTTACCGTCTAGGTAATTCGCCATTTTTTCCTCCTGAGATTCGTTCGCCGGACAAAATTAACCTTGTCATTAGCGCGCACCGTCCATTGTGCCACAAGTGGACAGATATTGTCATAATTGGTTTAGTTTATTTATTCTGAACTAAAATGTTATTAGACACTGTAAATGAAATAAAGATTGGTACCACTGTGCATATCCTTTTATACAGGCCTGAAATTCCTTATAACACCGGTAATATAATTCGACTTTGTGCCAATGTTGGCGCTGAATTACACTTGATCCATCCGTTGGGATTTGAACTCACAGAATCCAAATTAAAGAGGGCGGCTTTGGATTATTCTGATTTAGCAGTAGTGACGGAGCATGAAAATTTGGAAGATTACAAAAAAATGCACCCTGATAGAATCTTTTATGCTACATCGGCGCGCTCCCGAAAATATTACAGTGAAATAGAATTTGGAAGTAAAGACACATACATATTCGGTCCAGAATCGTCAGGAATACCACCTGCAGTCCTAGATACAATTCCAAAAGAAAGACATCTGTTGATTCCTATGAAACCAGGAAACAGGAGCCTGAATATTGCAAATGCGGTTTCCATAATAGTCTATGAAGCGTGGAGACAGAATAATTTTGAAAATGCGGGCCCCCCTAGAACAATTTCCGTAGCAGAAAATTAAAATACTAAAAAGAGGAGTAGATTTATGGGACGCTCCAATTGGCATTATGATCACCCTCCGGCGTGTACTTGCGTTAAATGTGTTGAAGAAAGGCAAAAAGATGGTTCTGGCGGAATTTTTCAGATTATAAAAAGGTTGATATCTTTCAAAAAAAATAGGAGAAAAGTTTGAAGCGGATACGGCAAAGTCATATTGAAGAAATGATTGATCATGCAAAAGAACATGATCCTAATGAATGTTGTGGAATACTGGCGGGTGCCGGTGAGGACATAACTCATTTGTATCGGGTTAAAAACTCAACGCCAAGCCCATTTCGATATGTAATGGATCCAAAAGAACAACTAGAAGTTATGAAAAATGCTGACGATAACGGGCTTGAATTATTGTGCTTTTATCACTCGCATACTCATAGCCCAGCTTTTCCATCAGATACTGATATTAGGATGGCGGTCGAATCCGGTTGGGTTGATTTCGGGTATGCCCTGGTTTCATTGGAAGAAAAAGACAGGCCGAAAGTTAATTTTTTTATCATCGACTCTGAAGGAATCGTTATTCCGGAGGATTGTGAAGTGGTCTAATGTTATTGATTGTGTTGAGCTAGCATCACCGGACCTTCGCTGTGGGTGACAATACCGTTTTCTATCGCCATTGACATTTTCTTTCCAGGGTTCGGACTTCCAGGGGTTTCGCCTAAGGGAAATATTTCTACTTTTGCCTTGCCGGGGTATATTTCGAGTGTTCCCACGGTCCCCAGCCGCAATTCCTTATGCTGTGGGAATGTGATACTGCCAGAGTTGATTAGCAGCACCCCGTCTCTGTACTCCAGACGTTCTTGATGAGTGTGCCCAGAAATCATGATTTGTACCGGCTTTGGAAACATTTTTTGAAGGTCCTGGATGGGCCGAAATTGCCCTTCCAAACTATGAATCATTCCGATTGACCATTCCTCTATCTCAAGGACTTGAACCTCTTTCATTCGAGGATCAGGAATGGGATCATTATTGCCTGTAGAACAAATAACAGGAGCGAACTGTTCGCACCAATCAAGAACCATTGGTGAAGTTAAATCTCCACCATGAAGAATTAAATCTACACTAGAAAGAAATTCTCCTGGAAGATCACCTAATCCGTCCAAAGTTCTGACCCGTCCGGGTAGATGAGTGTCCGTTATTAATCCAATTAGCATCGGAAGAACTATAGTTTCGATTTGCTCAGTTATCAATAGGTTACAAGGGGGCATATTTTTTAAGTTTATCGAACCACTTGTATTTGAAGGCAAATACAAGTGTTAACAGTGTGTACTGACTCATTGAGAATATGATGGTAGGAACCATGTCGAGATTTTGATTTGTGGTGATGAAAAGAGAGGAACTTGGTATGGCTGAATCTTCCAATCCAACTATCAAATGTACCCATAAATTGTTGGCAATATGTATACCGACAGCTAACTCTATTCCACCGTCAATTAATGTTATTAATCCCATAAACATACCAACCAGAAAAACCGAAATGAGGTATGTTCCGACACCGTATGACCATGGTTCAGGATTCATTAGGTGCAAGAAAGCGAAAAGTAATGAAGTAATAATCAATATCAGTACACGTGACTTAAACAGCAGAGAAAACCCCTGTAATAGATATCCTCTAAAGAACGCTTCTTCCAAACCTGCCTGTATTGGGACAAATATCAAGGCGATTAAAGTAATTAGCAATAAATCAGGGATATCACCCCGGAGTTTTAATTCTGAAGAATCAGTTAGAAGTGTGGCTGCCAGGGGAATCACTGCGAACAAAAAAAAGATGCTCAGTCCAAACAAACTTCTTTTGTAATCGAATCGAATCCGTTCAGTTAACACTTTCAGAAGATTCTTATTGTGCAAAATTTTGAGGAAGAAATAAAAGCTTGCAGCACCAATTAGAAAAGCGGTATGCATTAAAAGAAAATTAGGTGCTTTGGAAGGACCTGTTATTACTAGTTCCTCAAGGCTACAACTATAGCCAGCTACCCTTACGATCTTTAGAAGCCAACAAAACCCCACTAAAGGGAGCGAGCCAACTACTTGCCAAACTATGATGAATATAACTGTGAAAACTATCCATGTCCACCAGTTATTTTTGCCAGTGTATGAGTTATCCAAAAAAGATTGTTTCTCGGATTTTATACATGCACCACAATTTTGGCAGTAGGAGGCTATCGAAGAGGAAATCCAGTCCTTACAGTTCAGACATATTTTTGAAGTCTCTCGAATCGTTTCGCCCATATTATGAGGGTATATGACAAATATATTTTGGACAATAAAACTTAATTTTCAATATTTCATTGACGGCTTAGGAGGCATGTGCTAACTTCATTTTCATTACTAATATCACAAAATTTTGCGAGGACTAACTTATGGCTCAGACGAGGGAAGCTGCAATTGTAGGAATACATGAATACCCATTAAGGGTGGCGCCCGGCGTTAGCGCTTTGCAAATAAAGGCCGCATCTGCATCCAAGGCATTAGAGGACGCTGGTTTGGCATGGCAGGATGTAGACGCAGTTTATGACACTGGGTCCCACCAAAATATCGGAGGACTTGGGATTTCGGAATATTTGGGGTTGAACCCAAGATTGATTGATAACACGAGCGTTGGCGGTACCTCATATGAGTTTCAAGCTCATCATGCTGCTACTATGATAGCCTCCGGTAAGGCTAGTGTTGCCTTGTTAACATATGGGTCCACAGCTCATTCGGATCGCCGAGCTATAGGAACTGCCGGAGCAACTGGCCAGGGGTCCCCAACTCCATTTAATAACATGGAAGACCCTTGGGGAATGACATTGATATCTGGATACGGGATGGTGAAAGCCCGCCATATGCATCAATACGGAACCACTAATGAGCAGTTCGCAGAGATTTCTGTGGCCACTAGATATCATGCCATGCGGAATCCTGAGGCTGTGGAAGCTATGACAGCCCTTGAGTTTGTAGGGGTTAATGAAATCACCACCCAGGATGTTCTAGATTCAAGGATGATTGCTTGGCCACTTCACCTTTTGGAGTGCTGCATGGTATCAGATGGTGGTGGAGCAGTTGTGATTGCTTCCAAAGAAATTGCAAAGGATTGCAAAAAATCCCCTGTATGGATTATCGGTGGTGCCGAAGCTACGAAGTATAGAGAGAATGGAGGAGATATCACTGTAAGTGCTGGTGGTCAATCAGGACCTAGAGCTTTTGAAGACGCTGGAGTATCTCCAAACGAAATTGATGTTTTGATGGCATACGATTCATTTTCCATAACTGTAATGTGCATGATTGAAGATTTAGGATTTTGCAAGAAAGGCGAAGGCGGAGACTATGTCAGCCAAGGGATACTGAAGTTTGATCAAAAAGGGGGGCCTGCCCTTAATACAGATGGGGGAGGCCTATCGTCAAACCATCCGGGTGAGAGGGGCATTTTTCTTTTGCTGGAAGCTACCAGACAAATGAGAGGAGAATCAACTTCCCAAGTGGATGACGCCAAACTTGCCGTTGCGGTGGGGAATGGTGGTCAATTGGGAGCTAGGCATGCAACTTCACCAACCATCCTTGCAGCGGATTAATAAATCAGGAGAATTATAAAATGACATTGAGACCTCAGCCTAGATTTCCAGAACCTGACACTGAGCCATTTTGGGAAGCGACCAAGGAAAGAAATCTTGTTTACCAAACATGTGACAATCCAGATTGCACCGATAAGGTGATTTTTTACCCTAGAGCCCACTGCGACACCTGTGGTGGCTTAAAGACCAGTTGGAACACCTCACAAGGCGAAGGTGTTGTATACACATACAGTGTTGTCATGCAGAGTAGGCATCCGGCTTTCAAAGATTTAGGGCCATATGCCGTTGCTTATGTAGATCTAGACGAAGGCTTTAGGATGATGACCAATGTTATAAATGTGGATAACCCAATTAGTGATATCCAGATCGGTATGAGGGTTAAATTAGTTTGGCAGGAGCAAGGTGAAGGAGAGATCGCACTTCCAATGTTTGAACCTGCCTAAATTTTAGCTGCTCTTGGAAAAGTCTAATCACGAATTCATATCAGCCTTCTTGAAGTATTAGCATAAGTGAATTTAAGATAGGGGATTTATGCAGCATCACCCAGTGCCACTTAAGGCCACCCTGGATTCCTTACCTCCACTATGGCCTCAGGATTTGCTGCCACGAATAAGAACCATATTAGCTGAAACTCCATCTATGGTTTTCGTTTTGGATGATGATCCAACAGGGGCTCAAACCGTCCAGAATACCTCATTTTTAACTGAATGGTCGCTTGATATACTACTTTCCGAGTATCATCAACCAGAGAAGGCAACCTTTCTACTGACAAACACTAGGGCAAAAACGGAAGCGGAGGCAGTGGAGATAAATACCAGACTCGGTAGGGAATTTAACCAACTAACAAATTACCTGAAGATACCCATCTCAATAATATCGAGGTCAGATTCCACTCTCCGAGGGCACTTTCCTGCAGAATTGGATGCTTTGGCGGAGGGCATGGGTAATTCCCATGATGGTATTGTCTTTATCCCTTTTTTTATTCAGGGGGGACGTTACACGATTGATGATATTCAATACGTTGCAGATGAAGGCATGCTAACGCCGGTAGGGCAAACACCCTTTGCTAGGGATTCTGCATTTGGCTACGAATCATCAAATTTGCGTGATTGGATAGAAGAAAAAACTTTTGGAAAAGTTCTAGCTAAAGATGTATTGAGTGTTTCGATAGACGATATCAGAATTGGTGGTCCAGATGTGGTGGTAAGAAAACTGCAAGATATGAAATCCAGCGATATATGCATAATTAATGCAGCTGATATGAGAGATTTGGATGTGGTGGCTCTGGCAATGTTGATTTTGCAACATAGTTACGGGAAAAATTATTTAATACGCTCTTCTGCTTCATTTGTTAGATCTCGACTTGGGCAAGAGGAACGACCTATCCTCACCAAAAAAGAAATGGGATACACAAGAAAAGGGGGGGCGCTCATTCTCATTGGTTCTCATGTGCCGGGCAGTACTTCTCAGCTAGAGAATCTTCTAAATCTACCGAATGTGTACGGCTTGGAGTTGGATGTACATAAAGCTCTACAATATGATGAAGAGCAAATAATTTCGATAACTGAACAAACCGACAAACTTTTGGCAGAATCGAAGGATATTGTTATTTATACGAGTCGAGAAGTCGTAACTGGCTCGTCTCCTGATGAATACTTAGAAATAGGGGCTACTATCACCGATGCGGTAACAGAAATCGTTTCTGGTATCACAATCACCCCAAGGTACGTTATATCTAAAGGCGGTATGACATCCTCAAACATCATTGTTAATGCCTTGAAAATAAAAAGAGCCACTGTTCCTGGACAAATTGCTTCTGGAGTTTTGGTATTACAGTTGGGTTTGGAATCCAAATACCCAGGATCTAAATTAATCCTTTGGCCTGGAAATGTAGGCGGGCCTACAGCTATTTCAGATGTGGTAATGATGATGAGGACTTAGAATATCAGATGTTTGCAACCTCTTTCGATATTTTGAAATGGGCAGATTCGCAGAATGTCGCCATAGGAGGCTTTAATGTTTACAATTTTGAGGGAATAAAGGCTGTTATAGAAGGGGCCGAAGAAGAAGAAACTCCGATAATTATTCAGATGCATCCGGCATCGCTTCAAAGGGGAGGCAAGCCTCTAATTGTTATGGCATTCGAGGCAGCCAACCTATCCACAGTACCAGTTTCTATTCACCTTGACCATGTAGATAGTTTGGAAGTTGTTAATGAGGGTATTGATCTTGGTCTTCAGTCTTTTATGCCCGACGGATCAATACATAATTATCAAAGAAACGTGGAATTTACCCGGTTGTGTGCTCGAATAATTAAAGATAATGAAGGTTTTGTAGAAGGAGAATTAGGCCGACTTTCGGGTTCTGAGGATGGTACAACTATTGAAGATTACAAGTCACTCTTGACAGATTCGTTGCAAGTGGTCGATTTTGTGTCCAGCACTACGATTGATGCCCTTGCGATCTGTGTTGGTAATGTGCACGGGAAATATCTTTCAGAACCAAAATTGGATTTTCAGCGGTTGTATAAAATACGAGAAGCTACCGAGATACCCCTTGTAATGCATGGTGCATCAGGTCTATCAAATGAAATTATTTCAGAATGTATACGTGCAGGGGTATCAAAATTTAATGTTAATACTGAGTTAAGGCAGGCATATATTTTGGGTATGTCAGAAGCTGTAGACCAAGGAATGTCTGATTTAATATCCGTGATGAATTTATGTATTACCAAGATGAGAGAAGTAGTGGTGTCCAAAATCCGCCAGTATTCATTTAGATAATGGTTGGATAGCGCATTTTAATTTAAAACCCGTTGTCAATCACTAGTTTTTATAAAATCAGCTATTCTTTCTCCTATCAACATTGCTGCAACGTTGGTGTTTGCTCTAGGACAATCTGGCAATATGGAGGCATCAGCAATCCTCAATTGCTTAGTTCCATATACGAGACCATATTGGTCTACAACCGCTTCCTCATCACATTTTGGACCCATTTTGCATGTGCCCGAAATGTGATGCATAGTCAAAACGTTTTCCAGCATCCACTGATCAAGTAAGTCGTCGTTATTTATGGTGGTCTCGTCTGGAGAAAGTCTTGCAACTATGCTGTCGGTAAAACTGGGTGCCTCGGCTATTTTGTCGGCCAACCTAACTCCTTCCCTTAATCTTTTAAGATCATATTTATGGCTCAATAGGTTGTAATCTAGAATGGGTTGTATATGAATATCGGTGGATTGAAGTGAAATTCTGCCCACACTTTCAGCTAGATATATTCCTACAGAGATCATAAGTGCACCAACATCGCCTATCTCATGACTGAAACGCATAATCATGATCATGTCGTTTTGGTATTTGGAATCTTGGGAGGTGTACCGCAAGGCGACTTTTTGTGGACCTATTTTTTGTTCGGGTTTGTTGAATGAAAAATGGGGTTTCCATGTAGTGTGAACTGTTGGATGATCTCGAAGATTTTTTCCTACCCCGGGTAAATCACTTATTACGCTTATGTCGAATGCGGACAATAATTCTTCTGACCCAACGCCGGATAGCATTAAAATTTGAGGTGTTGCTATTGAACCTGCTGATAGGATTATCTCTTTTCCTTCAACTTTGAATACTTCACCACCACTAATTACTTCAACACCGGTTGCTATATTTCCATCAAATACGATTTTTCGGGTGACACAATTTGGTTTGATAGTTAAATTTAGGCGATGTCTACTTTGAGAAAGGTAACCAAGAGCCGTACTGAATCTTATTCCGTCAGGGTTGTTAAGAGGATATGGTCCGACACCCGTTGCGTCCGGCAGGTTGTGATCCATATTCTCCTTGTAGCCTAAGTATTTACAAGCCTCGTAGAAAGCCAACTGGTCATCAGTTAAGGAATTTAGGGGATGTCTTTTTACCAGAATAGGCCCATCTTGGCCGTGGAAGTCGCCACCATAATCTAGGTCTGTTTCAATTTTAAGGAGATAAGGAAGACATTCTTTAAAACTCCACCTGTCGTTGCCCCATTCAACCCATCTTTCAAAATCCTCTGGTAGTGGACGTAGAAAAACCTGACCATTTATAGCACTAGTGCCCCCTGTTACTTTTCCGCGAGGAACGGGCATATTTTCTGAAAATTTGGAAGCTGTGCCTGTAAATTGCCAGTCGTGAATCCCGCCGACAACTATGTCTGGTCCAGTTCCCCACCCATGTTTCAAATCAAAAGGTAAGTTTTCAAAATTCGGATAATCTGGACCCGCTTCCAATAAAAGAACTGAACAATTTGAGTCCTCTGACAAACGAGATGCTAGAACTGCCCCGGCAGAGCCTGCGCCTATAACAATCTTGTCGTATTTCAATATGATTCCCTCATCGATTGTAAAAAGAAGAAGCTATCGCAAAAACCCCTGACGGAATATAAAACATTCCAACGGATGAAATGCTTATGAGGATAAAGACTGTGAAAATAACTGACACAGCCCAGGAGTAGGATTTCCATCTAAGAATCAAAGTCTTGTGGCGGTTGCTGGCAGCCTTGGCCATTATTGAAGAAAAAATACATACTCCCGATAAAATCCAAGGTAGTATTATGACGAAAAGACCTTGTGCCCCCAATGCTTCAAATATTGTTTTATTTGTCTGGAATTGCTGGGTGAAATTACCGGAATCCGTTATTTGCTCGAATTCACTGATTACTGGAAAAAAGATCAGTAATAGGCCCGCTAACATTGCTGTAACGTGTGAAAGGCCGGCGAGTATTGTTGATTTATATAACAGGATCATCACCAATAATTCTCTTGATCTCAGCAACTAATTTTGGCAAAGAATCTTCTGTGGGACCTTTTATAGACTCGGTAGCTGCTTGAGATATTGGAGTCTCCTCAGGGTTAATTTCTATTATCTTTCCACCAGAAGATAAAACTTCCCTCGGGAAACCAGCGGCAGGGTACACGGTTGCTGAGGTCCCGATAACCAAAATACAGTCGGACAATCTAGTTTCATTTACACAAGTATTTAAGGTCGAAAGCGGTATAGGTTCACCAAACATCACAGTATCTGGCTTCACGATTCCGAAGCATGAATTACATTTGGGAGGTAGGTTTTGTTCCCAATCCAATGTTATTTGGTCAAACTCATCTCGATGCCATCTCACTTCACAACTGATACATCGTAGTTTAGTTCTATTTCCGTGTATTTCAGTTACATTCTTGGAGCCCGCAATGTAATGTAAGTTGTCTATATTTTGAGTAATTTGGTGTTTCAAAACACAAATCTTTTCGAGATCCACCAACGCTAAATGCCCAGGGTTTGGTTTTGCTTTTTCAATTGCCTCTCGAAATTTCGCTCTTTCAGGATCTATTTGGTCATTTAAATTTTGGTCCCACCATGCTTTGGGGTCAGCAAGGAAATGTTCGTATCCATTGTTGGACGGTTCGCCTAAATTTGTCCATAAACCGTTAGTACCTCTAAAGGTTGGTATTCCACTTCCAACTGATAATCCGGCACCAATTAAGGCTATGGGATATCGGGATTGAACTATTATTTTGGCAGCAGCTGATATTGGTTCTTGTTTTTTTATTTCCATTGTCATTCAATTCTAAATTGTTTTTACAGAACCATTTATGACTTCCAACCTATTGGAACTATTTGTAAATGAGTCGGGGATGTTGCTCGGTTCAGCGGTAGTTACGATAACTTGATCGTGTTTCTTTAAGTGTTCTACCAACTGTTCCCTACGTGTTTGGTCTAACTCAGACATTACATCGTCTAGTAATAACACTGGCTTTGTAGTTCTACGCTCATATAAAAATTCCGATTCAGCCATTTTTAAAGCTAAAATAGCCGTTCTTGACTGGCCTCTAGAGGCGTACTTGGAGGCCTCCATAGTATCGATTTCAAATATTAAATCGTCTCTATGAGGACCAATGCTTGTAGACCCTTGTGCTATGTCTTTTCTTCTTGACCGCTCTAGATCCGTTATGAAATTTTCTAGATCTATGTGCTCAGAGACATCATCTGTTCTCGCATAGCGAATGCTCATTTTTTCAGTGTTACCGCCCATCAGTCTATGAAAAGGAAAAGATGTACCGTCTAAGATTTCCACGGCTTCTTGCCGTTTTTTTGTGAGGATGACAGCATTTTTTGCTAACTGGTGGTCCCAAAACGTTAGTTCGTTTGCCGATGAGGAACCGTCTCGTATCAATCTCAAAAGATGGTTTCTCTGGGTATTTGCTTTTTGATACTGCTGCATTGATAAAAGATATTCCTTGTCGACTTGAGAAAGTAGTATGTCAAGGTATCTACGTCTTCCCGAAGGGCTCCCATATATCAGGTCTAGATCACCTACGCTGAATAAAACCGCGTTAATAATGCCTACCAGCTCGGATGATCTTTTGGGAGAGCCGTTAACTCGTATAAATTTTTGTGCGACAAACCCATGAATATTCTGTGATGGTTGGCACCTATAATGGATCTCCAGATTTTCTGATCCCTGGGTGTGTTCAGCAACACATCCGATTTTAGAGTAGCTCAATTCTTGTTGATCGAGTTGCAATACAGAGAATTTGTTGATTAATTCTCTGTCAGTGGTGACTCTTGGTGATTTAGCGATGGCCATCATATAGATTGCCTCTAGCAGGTTGCTTTTGCCATGTCCATTTGCTCCTTGAATTACTGTCGTGCCAGGAGGCAACGCCAGTTCCAAATTATGGTAATTTCGAAAATTAAGGAGACTTAAATGGGAGATGCGAATGAGAATTCTCCAAAGCAACTGCAGTGTGTCGTAATCCGCCGTTATTGAAAAGATTTTAGCATGTTAGTTATATTGTGTGAGTTATATAGTAATTCTGAAAAGTCTACGAATTCTTAGGAGATTAGCACAGATGAAATCAGTAGTTGCATTGGCAGGTGGGGTTGGAGGAGCTAAATTGGCTCTTGGGTTTTCTCATATTTTAGGTTCTGAGGAGTTGACAGTTGTGGTCAATACTGCGGATGATGACCGTTTCTATGGATTACATGTTTCCCCTGACCTAGATACTGTTTTGTATACCCTAGCGGGCGTATCCAATGCCGAAATGGGTTGGGGCCTTGCAGGTGAATCTTTTCGAACTTTAGAAAGGTTGAAGGAATATGGTGTTGATGCTTGGTTTAATTTGGGCGACTTAGATCTTGCTACTCACCTCTATCGCACCAAAATGCTAGATGAAGGAAAAACTTTGTCGGAGGTATGCCAACAATTGGCAAAATCTTTGGGTGTTGAGCATAAAATATTGCCAGTGACCGACAGTTCCATAAAAACAATGGTCGAAACCCAAGACGGAATCATGAGTTTTCAAGAGTATTTTGTGAAAAACCGGTGTGAACCTATCGTCAAATCAATAGATTTTAATGGGTCCTCAAATTGCACAGTTACTCCTGGGGTTAGACGGGCTGTTCTAAATATGGATTTACTGGTGTTCTGTCCTTCAAACCCTTTTGTTAGCATTGCGCCAATCCTATCGGTACCAGGGTTTAAGGAAATGATCGAATCGTTCTCTGGTAAATCAATCGGTGTTAGTCCCATTGTGGGAGGGGAAGCGATTAAAGGTCCTGCTGCAAAAATGCTTAAGGAACTTGGGCACGACGTATCCCCTGTGGGAGTCGCTCGCCAATATGTGGGGCTCTGCAACACATTTATTATCGATGAAAAAGATGTGGATTTTAAACAAGAGATAGAATCTTTGGGAATGACTGTTTTTGTAACTCAGACTATTATGGAAACAGATCAGGACAAAAAACGATTAGCTGAATACATACTAGAAATAAGCGTGTAAATAAGTGGCTCAATTTTCTGTACTTATACCGATGAAAATTCCGAGTGAAGGTAAATCTAGGCTGGCTGATGTTTTAGATGGATCAAGTAGGAAGTCACTAATAATATCCTTATTAGAAAGAGTCCTCGAAGCCTCTATGAATTCATCTAGCTGTGATGTTTATGTAATTGGTGGAGGCTTAGAAGTGGCCGATATTTGTAGACAGATTGGTGCCTATTGGTTGAATTCAAACTCGGGGGATTTAAATTTGGATGTATCGGCCGGCATTGCTGAGATCACCCAAACAGGGAAGGGGACAATATATTTGCCAGGAGACCTTCCATTCGTTACTTCAGAAGACATTAATTCAGTAATCGATCGGTCAGAAAATGGCGATTTTGCAGTGTTGGTTGAATCTGAGTCTGATGGTGGTACCAACTGCGTACTTTTTCCATATCAAACTAAACTAATTCCTTTGCTGGGTTCAGATAGTTATAAAAGGCATTGCGGGTACGCGGTAAACCATGGGATTCTCTTTGAATCGATTAGTCCGGCAGGATTACTTATAGATCTCGATACGGTGGATGATTTAAAAAAATGCCAGCGCATAGAAAAGGGATTCCTAGGGAATGTTGGAATTATTTGAAAATATTTGGTTAAAGTGGGTTTGAGTATGACTAAATTAGGTGTGTTACTTCCTACAAGGGGATTGTTGATGACGGATGGTCCTCCTACTAATATAAATGAAATCATTGATATGGCGGAAGCCGTAGAGGCTTCCGCCATTGATTCTGTTTGGGTGGGGGATAGTTTAACTGCAAAACCTAGATTGGAACCTTTCGCGGCTTTATCGGCTATAGCTGCTAGGACAAAAAATATACGGCTGGGTACAGCTGTGTTACTTTCTTCTTTAAGGCATCCTGTCCAGCTTGCTCATGTAGCGACAACTGTGGATTTGATATCAGAGGGCAGGCTTGTGCTGGGCATGGGGGTTGGCGGAGCTTTTAATGAGGCTCAAAGGCAAGAGTGGCATAACGTAGGAGTGGACCCTCGAAAGAGGGCTGGTAGGTTTGAAGAGTCCCTCAAAATTTTTAAACCCTTAACCAGAGGAGAGACAGTCACGTTTTCTGGGAAGCATTTTGATGTAAAAGATATTTCCATTAAACCGGTTTCCCCTCAAAACAACGGGGTACCAGTTTTGGTCGCTGCCCATGGACGTTCCAAATTGGAGAGACAGTATGAACGGGTTCTTCTTGGTGATGGGATAATCTCGATCTCAGATTTTCCAGATGAATATGAGATGGCTCTAAAGAAAGTGTCCCAATATTGTGACCAGAAGGGTACTCCGTTTAAAAATTTAGAAAAAAGCTTTTATATGACAGTGAATATCGGAGATAAAAAAGAAAAGTTGACTGAGGAAGCAGACCGGTTTCTAAAATTATATTACGGGATGAATATATGGCAGGAAAGATGGGGCCCTTGGGGAACCCCTGAAGAGGTCTTGACCAGAATAAAAAGCTATGAAAATGTCGGTGCCGAAACAATTATTGTTAGGTTTGCCTCATTTGACCAAGCTAGGCAGCTTGAACTGTTTTTGAATGAGGTCGTAGCCTACTTATAAGGGATATGATCGATTAAGGTTTCACTAACCGGCCACCATTGTTTCAAAGTCGCGCTCTGAAATTATTTGTACTTCAAAATTAGTAGCTTCAGCTAGTTTTGAACCCCCATCTTGTCCGGCTAATAAATAATCTGTGCTTTTAGAAACTGAACCACTAACCTTTCCTCCGTATTTTTTAATTAAATCTTGGATTTCCGTCCTGCTGTAATTCTCTAGTCTTCCTGTGACTACAAACCGAAGATCTGACAGTAAAGGAATGCCCTCAGACTGGGTAACGGTTCCAGATACCATATTTACTCCCGCAGACCGTAATTTCTCCAGAACATTAAGATTTTCAGGGTTACTAAAATACTCAGTAATACTTTCAGATATTTTTGGACCAATAGAAGGAGTGTTCAGGAGGGTTTCTTGATTACAGGCAACTAAATTATCGATAGAGGCAAATTGATTCAATAATAAAGAGGATATTTCTGACCCAACATGCGGTATGCCTAAAGAGGTCAATAACCTTTCAGGAGGTTGTTTCTCACTTTCTTTTATAGCTATAAGGAGATTATCAACACTCTTTTTACCCATCCGATCTAGTTGTTCAAGTTTTTCCCTTTGCAGAAAATATATATCTGCTACGTCTTTAATGAGTCCGCTTTGTATTAAAGAAATACCCACTTTCCCCCCCATGCCTTCAATATCCATAGCACTTTTGCTTACAAAGTGTTCAACGAGCCTTTCCAACTGTGCCGGGCAAGTAGAGTTTGTGCAGTAGGTAGCTGCTTCATCTTTCCTATTTGCCAATATAGCACCACAGCTGGGGCACATTCTCGGCATTGAGAAAGATGTTTCGGTACCGGTTCTTTTATCTTTATCACTTCTGACTATCTGCGGTATGACCTCCCCTGCTCTTTCCACTACAACCCAGTCTCCAATTCTCAGATCTTTGGATTCTATATAGTCCGCATTGTGCAAAGTTGCCTGTTTTATAATGACCCCTCCGACCTCCACGGGATCAAGTATGGCATAAGGGTTTATGCTTCCAGTTCTTCCTACATTTAACCTTATGTCTAAGAGTCTTGTTCGGGCCTGAACAGCCGGAAATTTATAAGCTGTCGCCCATCTCGGTTCCCTTCCTATAGTTCCTAAATGTTGTTGGTAATCCAGCCGGTTTACCTTCACAACGATTCCGTCACAGTCATAATCTAAGGATCCAAGGCTGTGGATCCAATTGGCATGGTATTCGATGACCTCTTGCGTATCTTTTGCTAAAACATTATTAGGGTTTATTTTGAACCCGAGGCTTTTCAGATAATTCAAGGTCTCAAGTTGTGTTTTGAGGCTGTGGTCACTATCAGTTTGTGCTAATGAATATATGAAAATATCGAGAGGTCTGCCAGCTGTCACATTGGAATCTAATTGTCGCAAGGAGCCGGCAGCGGTGTTTCGAGGATTAGCATAGGTTTGCAGTCCTTCCCGATCTCTACGCGCGTTAAATTTATCAAATTCAGATTTCGGGAAATAAACCTCACCCCTAACTTCAAGGGTTTGTGGAAATTCTCCTTGTAATTGTAATGGGATGCTATAGATGGTTTTAAGGTTTAAGGTTATATCCTCTCCTGCCATTCCATTTCCCCGCGTCGCACCTTGGATAAATAAACCATTCTCGTATCGTAACGATACTGCTAGTCCATCATATTTGAGTTCACAGACCATTTCAAAATTTGTATCATCTAACATGGCGTAGAGTCGGTGGTACCATGCTGTTAAATCATCATCTGAGAAGGCGTTGGAAAGGCTAAGCATCGGTATTTCATGCGATATTTCTGAAAATCCAATAAGTGGTTCCGCACCTACTCTTTGTGTGGGAGATTGATTTGTAATTAGATCTGGGAAGCTATTTTCTATGCCTCGTAGTTCTGACATCAATTTGTCATATTGACCATCTTCAATTTCAGGGATATTTTCGACGAAATATAGGTAATTATGACGGTCTATTGCCGTCCTTAAGTGGGCTATTCTATTTTCGGCTTCTTTTCTATCCATAAATCCCCGATCGGAGGTTTGGTTACTTCATAGTAACTTGATGGAAAAAAGTGCTCAAGGGCTCATACAGAAACATCACTTCCTTTTCCTCTGCTAGACTGCAAAATTAGCAGAAGATATACTCATTGAGGAGATAGGGTTATTTCTCCTTTAATTTTTGTTAAAACTAGAGGCCGACTAAGCACTTGCCGTACGCTCAAAATATTCAAGATTTTGTAAATCAATATTCCGCCCTACAAGCTATCGGGAATACACCATTGGTTAAACTGGATCTTCCGTGGGATATAGGTAATTCTTGTATCCACGCCAAGTTTGAACAGTTAAATCCGGGCGGGTCGATTAAAGATAGGCCGGTATTACGGATGCTAGCAGAAGCCGTAATTTCTGGAAAATTGAAGCAAGGCAAAACTATTCTTGATGCTACGTCGGGCAATGCCGGGATAGCATATGCGATGGTTGGAGCGATTTTGGGATTTCCGGTTGAGTTGGTGATGCCAGAAAATGCCAGTGAAGAAAGGAAAAAGAGATTAAAGGCCCATGGTGCCAATCTTATATTTACCGATGCACAGCTAGGATACGATGAAGCCTTATATGAGGTTAAAAGAAGATACGCTAAAAACCCCGATAAATATTTTTACTGTGACCAATATAGCAACAGCAGCAATCCATTGGCCCATTATGAAACTACGGCTGTAGAACTTTTGGAACAGGCTCCTTTTATTACCCATTTTGTTGGTGGGGTCGGCACTGGAGGAACTATTAGCGGTATTGGTCGAAGGTTGAAAGAAACGGATCCGTCAATACAGGTGATTTGTATAGACTTTGAAGAATGGCCTGGAGTGGAAGGACTAAAACCGTTAAGCGAGGGGCATATTATCCCTGAGACCTTTGATAGTTCTGTGGTAGATCGTATGATTAACGTGGATGTTGTAGAAGGATATGAAATATCCAATGAATTGGCAAAGAGGGGAATTTTCGTAGGTCAGTCATCGGGGGCTTATTTGCTTGGTGCCAAGCAAGTGGCGGAGGAAATCAGATCTGGCCATGTAGTGACTATTTTCAATGATATCGGTGAACGATATTTTTCAACTTCCATGTGGGGATGAGTTAAACGTTTTCTACGGTTTCAAATGTTTTGGCAGGATGTTTTTTCTGATTCCTATGCGAGTTACAGTCTAGAAAGATATTGTCCAGCAATGTCGATTCCAACCAATCCGCTATAGGCGTCTAGCAGTCTCGAAGTTAAAGGGCCTGGGACCATTACTGAATCTCCGATGTTAGCTCCGTTAATCGATGATACAGGACAGATGCAAAAGCTAGTTGAGGTAACGAAGGCTTCATCGGCAGTGTAGGCATCATACAAATCGATATCTGCTTCCCTAGTTTCAATACCGAGTTCTTGCGCAAGTTCAATAGTGGTAGATCTGCTGATACCTGCTAAGACAAACTGTTCCCTAGGGGTCACCACCACCCCATCTTTCACTATAAAAAAGTTGCTTCCCGGTCCCTCACAAAGATTTCCATTCATGTCTAAAAGAATTGGCCACCCATCTGGATTTTTGTCTTTCACTTCAAATTCTGCTTGAACAAGATTGGCGTAATTTTGTATTTTGGCTCTCGGGCTAAGAACCTCTGGAGGTGTTCTACGCACGGATGGGACAACTACGGGCATTCCGTCCCTATAATACTTTGCGCGTGCTTTAAAGGGGAGTGGGACAGTTTCTACTATTATTGTTGGAGTTTCTCCGTCTGGGCTAGATACTCCCCTAGAAACTCTTTGTGTGACCCAATAATCGTCGTCGTCGTTAATAAGGGGAAGATTAGTTTCAAGAATCTCCATAGTTATCCGAGCCATTTCAGTACGAGGCATTCCGGGATCCAGTCGAGCATACTTAAGAGAATTATAAAACCGATTAAGGTGTTCTTCTAGTTTGAAGATCCGATGTTTGAAGGTGCGGGTGGTATCAAATACGGAATATCCCTGTAGAAATCCTCGATCATGAATTGAGATGGAAGCGAGGCTTTCCTGTACTATTTTACCGTTTACATAAGCTACTCTTTCCGATACCATGATCAATCTCCAGTCGTGAATACACCCTTTTATAACGATGCCGTCATCAGATCACAGATCATACCGGCTGGTCCAGTTTTTTCCAAACATAACCAACTTAGATATCTAAGTTGGTTACTTCCAGAGCGTGAGTTTGGATGAAGTTTCTCCTCGGTGCAACTTCATCTCCCATCAGTACAGTAAAGGTATCATCTGCTATAACTGCATCAGTCACACCAACCTGCAACAACGTACGACTATCAGGATTCATAGTGGTGTTCCACAGCTGATCAGAGTTCATTTCACCCAAGCCTTTATAACGTTGGATATGAACATTTCTTTTTCCATCCAGTTGCCCAAGAACTTCTTCCCGTTCGGCATCTGTATAAACATACTGGTCTTTTCTCCCAACGGATATCTTGTACAGGGGAGGCTGAGCGATGTATAGGTGCCCGTGATGAATCAGCTCTGGCATGTGCCGGAAGAAAAAAGTCAGGAGTAGAGTACGTATGTGAGAGCCATCAACATCCGCATCACACATAATAATTACCCGGTGATATCTGAGTTTCTCAACATCGAAATCTTCATCAAGACCGGCCCCTATTGCTGTAATCATTGACCTGATGGCATCGTGTTCCACTATCTTATCTGCTCTAGCTTTTTCTACATTTAGGATTTTTCCCCACAGGGGTAGAATTGCTTGGAATCTTCTATTTCTGCCCATCTTTGCTGTACCGCCAGCTGAATCTCCTTCTACCAAGTAGATTTCACAAAGTGCCGGGTTTTTTTCGGAGCAATCAGCGAGTTTTCCCGGGAGGCCACCGCCATCCATAGCATTTTTACGGATAATTAACTCTCTGGCTTTTCTGGCAGCCTCTCTCGCCCGTTGTGAGGTCATGCATTTGTCGATAATTGCCTTTGCCTCTTTAGGATTGTCCTCTAGGAATATTTGTAAGGCCTCTCCTAATACGGTCTCCACCTGAGTTCTTGCTTCTGGATTTCCGAGTTTGTTTTTTGTCTGTCCCTCAAATTGAGGATCTTTCAGTTTGACACTAATTACGGCTGTGAGGCCTTCCCTTGTGTCCTCTCCGGCAAGATTAGGTTCATTATCTTTGATGAGTTTTGACTTCCTTCCAAAGTCATTTAACACTCGGGTTAGGGCTGACCTGAAACCGGTAACATGGGTCCCGCCATCTTCAGTGTTTATACAGTTTGCAAAGGCATATACGAACTCGCTGTAGGAATCGTTGTATTGAAGGGCAACCTCAACTTTGGTACCCTCGAAATCTTTTTCTACGTAGATAGGTTCCTCGTGAACTACACCTCTTTTTTGATTAAGGCCTCTAACAAAACTAGATATACCTCCATCAAAATAGTAGGTTACTTCGTTATTCGGCCACCGGTTGGAGTGCCAGTCACTTTTAAAAGAAATTTCCAGACCTTTATTAAGGTATGCCATTTCCTTGAACCTGTTGGAAAGAACGGCAAAATCAAAGACTAGGTCACCAAATATATCGGTGTCTGGCATGAATTCAATGGTGGTACCAGTTTCACTGTTTTTGCCATCCGGATCGTTTTCTGAGGTCATTTCAGTCTGAGTGATTCCCCTGGAATATTCTTGCCGAAATATCTTCTCTTCTCTATAAACGGAAACTTTTACCCATTCAGATAAAGCATTTACAACCGAGGCGCCGACTCCGTGTAATCCACCTGAAACCGCGTATGCTTTGCCTCCAAATTTTCCACCAGCATGCAGTGTGGTCATAACAGTTTCCACGGCGTTCATTCCTGTTGCTTGATGTTTATCGACGGGGATTCCACGTCCGTCATCAGTAACTAATATAGAGCCATCTTCCTGAATAGTTACATTTACTGAGCTAGAGTATCCGCCCATAAATTCATCAACGCTATTATCGACGATTTCGTATATTAGATGGTGAAGGCCTCTTTGATCCGTGCTTCCAATGTACATACCTGGTCTTTTGCGGACCGCTTCCATACCTTCAAGGACTTGAATATCACTTGCCGAATATTGATCGTCATTTTGGGGTTTCAAAGTTGCCATTTGCGAATCTCCCTAAAAAGAGCCTGTTGAGCCGGTTATAGATCTGCTTGCACCTACGGATGCGTTCTTTGTAAAAATAGGGCGGAGGATTGCCGTCTCTGAGACGAATATGTGGGCACATATGCCCGGTATGAGTGGTTGATGTAGTAACCATGAGAAAGTCTCTAATTTCACGATTTTAATTCTAGCAGAATCATGATGGTTTACTCAAGCGTAATTTGTTCCTAATCTTAGCCAAAATATTTACCCGAATTTGGAGTATCTGCATTGCTATTGACTTAATTGATAAAATTGGTCTTCGCAGCCAACCTTTAAAGAGATAGTGAGCCTTGAGGAAATGTATTTTTATGCGGATGGAAAATGATTTATTAAAGGCCTGCTATTTTCAAAGAAAGCAGGCCTTATTTTTTGGTATGAAAATATGAACAATAGTATTACAGACATTCCAGGTATCGCGGTGGGGCATTGGACTAACCTAGAGGCCATAACGGGGTGTACAGCTATATTGTGCCCGACAGGCTCTTTGGGTGGAGTATCAGTTCGGGGGGCTTCACCTGGTACCAGAGAGACTGATGTACTAAGCCCGTCCAATCGTGTAGATGAAATTCATGCAATTATGCTTTCAGGAGGTAGTGCTTACGGTTTAGCAGCAGCAGATGGAGCAATGCGCTACTTAGAGGGAAAAGGAATTGGAGTAAAAGTAGGTGGTAGTGTAGTTCCTATAGTCCCATCAGCAATTTTATTCGATTTAGGAATAGGGGAAGGCAAAGTGCGCCCGGATTCAGAAAGCGGATATCATGCCTGTGTATTTGCTTCCCCAGATCCTGTAGAACAAGGGTGTGTCGGAGCTGGTACGGGTGCAACCGTGGGGAAAACCCAGGGACCAGAAAGATCCGTGAAAGGTGGACTAGGCTCAGCCAGCATTGATTTGGGTGAAGGTTTATTAGTGGGCGCACTGGTTGTTGTAAATGCTATAGGGAGTGTACATGACCCGGAAAATGGATCATTGATAGCTGGGCCTAGAGATAACAAATCTATGTCCAGTTCAATCGATGACTTAATATCTGGCAATTCCTTCAAATTGCCAGATATTAATGGAAATACCACCATCGGGGTTGTTGCAACTAACGCAAAATTGACCAAAGCTCAGGCTGCTCGAATGGCTGCCAGTTCGCATGATGGTTTGGCTTTGGCTATCAGACCATCTCATCTAATTGGTGATGGTGACACGATGTTCTCTATATCCACAGGAGAGCAAGGTGGTATCGACGGATATGGTGATATGAATCGCATTATCGCGGGAACTATTCAAACTGTGTCATCAGCGATACTGAATGCCATTAATTTTGCTGAAACTATGGGTGGGGTCCCTTCGGTCAAAGATTTGTAAGAGCAGAACATTCTGTAACATCAGAATCAATAATTTGTGTAGCTGTGAATGTCGGAACTGCCGGACTCATTGGTAACGTAATTTTAAAATAGAGATAATTTTTTGTCAGACTCTGGCTTTATAATGTCTGCTATTGTTCGATAAAAGGGTAATTTTAAAAGGTTAGGTTCTCATGCGCGTGTTGCTAACAAACGATGATGGAATACATTCTCCGGGACTGTGGGCGATAGCCAAGTCTTTGGAGAAAATAGCAGATCTTACTGTGGTTGTTCCAGACAGAGACCAGAGCGGCAAAGGCGCTTCCATGACTTTGTTACGTCCTTTAACAGTGGAGAAAATTGAGACCCCAAAAAACATGAAATGCCCCACATATACAGTGGATGGTACCCCAGGGGACTGTGTCATCCTGGCGTGTGAATCTTTGTGCCATGATCCTATTGACTTAATTGTTTCAGGAATAAACCAAGGTGCAAATATGGGGCTAGATGTTTTTAATTCGGGTACCTTTGGGGCAGCTTTACACGGATTTTTTCGGGGAATAAATTCTATTGCCTTATCTGTCTTTTATAAGCAGGACGTCATATATTCCCCTGCTGCCCTGATTGGAGCAGAAATAGCTAAAGTAATACACAGCCAAAATTCCGGGTCACCAGTGCTGTTAAATGTGAATCTTCCAGCCTGTGACTTAAAAAACATTAAAGGTGTTGACCTAACAGAATTGGGGCCAAAGGCCTATCTAGAAAGTGTCGAAACCGTAGAGAGTGGCAGAAGAACATTCCACTGGCTACG
>CEWR01028373.1_pt1 | contig 45189 bp, 44 predicted proteins | sample 356321 | NCBI WGS metagenome assembly CEWR01 (sample SAMEA2621551, study PRJEB7988) | marine metagenome | biome: marine biome (ENVO:00000447); feature: mesopelagic zone (ENVO:00000213); material: "saline water (ENVO:00002010), including plankton (ENVO:xxxxxxxx)" | depth 790 m
TGGGTACGGGCCCACCATCCAGAGCGTGGGCGGGCTGAGTTGGTTGTGGAAGTTCGACGACGGCGACCCGCCGCCGGGCAGCCCGGCCATCCACCCCGACCACCTTGCGGGTCGGGTCTGTGCCCTCTTCGCCGCCGCGGCACTGTTCGCCCGCAACCGGAGCCGGGCCGGTGCCCACGTCGAGATCGCCCAGGTCGAGGCACTCATGGCCACGCTCGGTGACCTCTTCCTCGCCGAGGGGCTGGAACCGGGCTCGGTGCGTCCGATGGGCAACGACTCCCTCCGCGGGGCGCCGTGGGGGGTGTTCCCCTGTGTCGGCGACGAACGCTGGTGCGTCGTCTGCGTGCGCGACGACTCCGACTGGGCATCACTGCGGGAGGCGATGGGCAACCCGGCGTGGGCTGACGACGATCGCTTTGCCTCGACCGACGGCCGCCTGGCCCACCGCCGGGAGGTCAACGACGGCGTCGCTGCCTGGACGATTGGACGCTCGCAGGAGGACGTGGTGGCAGCGTGTCGACTGCACGGCGTTCCGGCCGCACCGGTCGCCTCGACGGTCGACCAGTTCAAGGATCCCCACCTCCTCGGTCGGGGCTTCTTCCCGGAGGTCGACCAGCCCCCGCTCGGCCCCCTCACACTGGACGGTCCCTGCTTTCGCGGCACGGTGATGAGGACGCCATTCCTCGGGCCCGCCCCCGGACTGGGCGAGCACACCCGCAGCATCTGCATCGAGGAGTTGGGCATGGACCCCGACGAGGTCGAGCAGTTGATCGAGTCAGGAGCCCTCGAGGTCGACACCTCTGCCGTGGGCGGGGAGCCGGACTCAGACGGGTGACTCGACCCGTCGAGGCGATCCGAGGCCTGCAACCCCTGGCGGGATCCATCGGGGCCTAGGCTCCGATGCGACTGCAGGAGGGCCGCGATGTCGACAACCGGAGTGTCCGAGATCTTCGACCCCGACCGCTGGGAACCCGTGGAGGGCTTCGACCTGTCGGACGTCACCTACCACCGTGGCCGCACTGGTGCCGATCGGGGGACGGTCCGCATCGCCTTCGACCGGCCCGAGGTCCGCAACGCCTTCCGGCCGCAGACTGTCGACGAGCTCTACGGCACGCTCGACCACGCCCGCATGGCCACTGATGTCGGCACGATCCTGCTGACCGGAAACGGTCCCTCGCCGAAGGACGGCGGTTGGGCCTTCTGCTCCGGGGGCGACCAGCGCATCCGCGGCAGCGACGGATATCGGTACGCGGAGGGCGAGGGTGCCGATTCGGTCGATCCGGCCCGAACCGGTCGCCTCCACATCCTCGAGGTGCAGCGGCTCATTCGCTTCATGGGAAAGGTTGTCATCGCCGTGGTGCCCGGCTGGGCGGCCGGCGGCGGGCACAGCCTCCACGTGGTGTGCGACCTCACCCTCGCCAGCCGGGAGCATGCCCGTTTCAAGCAGACGGATGCCGACGTTGCCAGCTTCGACGGCGGCTTCGGCTCCGCCTACCTGGCCCGCCAGGTGGGACAGAAGTTCGCTCGGGAGGTCTTCTTCCTGGGCCGCGAGTACTCGGCGGAACAGGCCCACGCCATGGGCATGGTGAACGAGGTGGTCGACCACGCCGACCTGGAGTCGGTCGCCCTCGAGTGGGCGGCGGCAATCAACGCCAAGAGTCCCACCGCCCAGCGGATGCTCAAGTTCGCCTTCAACCTCGTCGACGACGGACTCGTCGGCCAGCAGTTGTTCGCCGGTGAGGCCACGCGCCTCGCCTACGGTACCGACGAGGCGGCCGAGGGTCGTGACGCCTTCCTGGAGAAGCGTCCCCCCGACTGGTCGGACTTCCCGTACCACTTCTGATCGCATGCCCCTGGTCCTGATCGTCTGGCACTCGGCCACGGGGGGAGCGCAGGCGCTGGCCGAGGCCCTCGGGGAAGGTGCCTCGGACGACTCCATCGGGGGCATCGAGGTGGTCTCCCGACGGGCCCTCGAGGCCGGGGTCGAGGACGTACTTGCTGCAGACGGGCTGCTTCTCTGCACCCCCGAGAACTTCGGGTACATGTCGGGCGCCCTGAAGGACTTCTTCGACCGCACCTACTACCCGTGCCTCGAACACACCCGAGGCCGGCCCTATGGCCTGACAGTACGGGCCGGCGGCGATGGGACGGGCGCGGTCGCCGCTGTGACGCCCCTTGCTATCGGCTTGGGCTGGAAGGAGGTGGCGCCGCCCGTGATCGCTGCCGGCGACCTCACCGAGGCCCACCTCGCCGCTGCAAGGGAGTTGGGCGCCACCCTGGCCGCAGGACTGGCCACCGGCCTCTACTGAGGCAGGTCGCACGGGACCGTGGCGGTATCGGCACGAAATCGGGCGAGACTGGGGGCATGGATGAACCAACACCGGAAATCGAAGCCGACGACGAGCCGGAGTCGTCCGGGCCAAAAGTCGAGAAGTTCAAGGTCGTGATGCCCGGGACGGAATCGGGCGAACGTAGGACGTTCAAGGTCAGGTTCGTCGACGACGACGGCAACCCGGCCCAGGAGCCGATCATCGAGGACGCTGAGGGTCTCGAGTAGGAGGTCTCCCCGGAGTTTGGGCCGGGTTGCGGCGCTAGCGCCGGGGCCGTTCTCCCACGATGCTGGCTCGCTCCATGACGCGGGCCTCGGGCCAGTAGTCGCTGCAGGCCAGGTGCTGGACTGCCCGGTTGTCCCAGAAGGCCACTGAGTCGGGTTCCCAGTGGAAGCGGCACTGGTACTCGGGGGTGTCGGTCATGCGGCAGATCCGGTCGAGCCGGTCCACCGACTCCGGGCGGGTCTGGCCGGCGAAGCGGTTGACGAAGGTCCGGTTGAGGTACAGATACGGTCGGCCGGTCAACTCGTGGGTGCAAACGGCCGGGTGGGTCGCCTCCGGATAGCGCTCGCGCATCTCCGCCATGCGGTCCTCGGGAACGTTGCGCCCGAACGCCTGGACGAAGTCGTGGATCGCCTCGAGGCCGTCGATCTCGGCCTTCACATCTGCATGCAGGACTTCGTAGGCGGCGTACATGTCCGCGAAGAGCGTGTCGCCCCCCACATCCGGGACCTCGATTGCCCGCAGGATCGTGGCCTTGGAGGGACACTCGCGCCAGGTGACGTCGTGGTGCCACTGGTTCTCGTAGCCGGTGGTGTCGGCGTCCTTCTCGAAGCGCACCAACTCCGGCTCCTCGGTGTTCGAGGGGATGAACGGGTGGACCTCGAGTTCGCCGAAGTTGCGGGCGAAGGCTACGTGCTGGGCCGGTGTGAACGCCTGCCCGCGGAAGAAGACCACCTTGTAGTCGGCTACTGCGGAGGCGATCTCGTCGACGGCGGACGGTGGAAGGTCACCTGTCAGGTCGATGCCTGTGAGTTCGGCGCCGATCGTTGCGCCCATCATGTGGGCGTCGAAGTGCTCCCAGGTCAACGCCGAGAGTCGGGCCCGCTCCTCGGCGAGGTGGGTGGCCGGTCCGATATAGGTGGGGAAGTCGGTCATGGGGCGACGTTCGAGGGGCAGCCCACTGGCCGGAGCGCTTTCGACGACGACTTCGGCGCTGTTCACGGACCCGAGGATAGGCGCTGGCGTGTAGCGGTCCGCAGGCGTGGTTGTCGTAGCGGGCCACACGGGCGAGAATCGTTCTCATCATGGATGCCAGTGTTGACACCCTGCAGCTCGTCGACGTCACCGTCCGGCGTGGCGGACGCCTGGCCCTCGACTCGGTGACGGCCGGCTTCGGAGCCGGCACCTCCACGGCCCTGGTCGGGCCGAACGGTTCGGGCAAGACCACACTCCTCGAGGTCCTCGCCGGCCTGCTGCTCCCGGAGTCGGGGCGGCTCCTCCCTGCCGCTCCCCGTGTGGCCCTGGTCACCCAGGACCACCACCACCGTTGGCTCCCGCTCACGGTCGCCGAGGTGGTGCGGATGGGGCGCTTCGGCCGATCCCCACTCCCCCGCCGATTGTCCGCCCGCGACCGGGCAGCCGTCGACGATGCCGTCACCCGACTCGAAGTCGGCGACCTGCTCCACCGCCAGATCGGCGAACTCTCCGGCGGCCAACGGCAGCGGACCCTCGTGGCGCAGGCACTCGCCCGGCATGCACCGCTGCTGCTGCTCGACGAGCCGATCACCGGTCTCGACCTCGCCAGCCAGGAGCGGATCCTCGAGGTGGTCGGCCAGGAGACTGCGACCGGGACAACCGTGGTGGTCACCACCCACAACCTGGACGAGGCTCGCCACTGCGACCGGGTGCTGGTCCTCGATCGCCGACTCGTCGCCGAGGGCACACCCGACGAGGTCCTGCGCCCCGCCGTTCTCCGTGAGGCCTACGGGGACCGCCTGCTCGGCGACCACGCCGGCCACGACCACGCCCACGACCTCCTCATCGTCGACGACCACGGCCACGGCAGCCACGACTGACCGGCCGGGCACACGACCGCGGTTCAGCCACCCCGGGCAGCCTCGGCCTCCGCCACGCAGGCCTTCACCCCGTCCCAGATGATCGCCGTGGCGTCCCGGGCATGTTCGGCCTCGATCGGGCCCAGGTATCTCGTGCGCATCGTCAACAGCGTGCGGTTCCAGGGCCGAATCAGGGGCGCCGTCCGACCCTTGGGCCAGAGTTCCTCCGTCCCGGCCGCCCCGACGACGACAACCGGTAGTCCCGTGTCGAGCGCCAGGCGACCGACGCCCGGGTGGGGTCGGCCCACCCCGGTCTCGTCCCACTCCTCCGGGCCGACGAGGCGCCCCTCGGGCATGATCGCAATCGGCATTCCCTGCTCCAGGACTTCTGCGGCGACTTGAAGGGCCTCTGCGCCCTCGACGGGGATGCATCGGAGGTCGCGGAGCAGGCGTCCGATGCCCTTCTTCTCGAAGTAGCTCGCAGCAGCCAGGCAGCGGATGTGCTGCCCCCATTCGTGGAAGGCAGCGGCGGCGAAGAGGAGGTCGGCCATGCTGCGGTGGTTGGACGCGTGGATCACGGGCCCGTCCTCCTGAACCCCGGGCGGGCCCACGTCGTAGCGTGCGCCGATCCGCAGCAGGCCGTGCACCTGCGCCATGCGCCGCCGGAACACCTCGTCCAGTCCTGTCTCGTCCACGGCGAAGGAGGTTACGACGCGGCGTGCCAGAGCAGCGGGTTGCGGTCGGTTGCCGCCGGCGCGCCGGGGACCGCTCCCGGGAGGTAGAGCGCCAGGTCGAGGCGCTGCTCGTCCCGCTCGATCTCGAGTACCTGAGCCCCGTCGGCGACGTAGATGACCGTCATCGCCGGCCGATCCCGATCGCTCGGGTTCGGGCCCGCCGAGTGGAGGGTCCAACCGGCGTGGAAGGTGGCGTCTCCGACCCGCATCGCCCCGTGGGTCGAGGTTGGGAGGGCCTCCGCTGCGAGAAGCCGGGCGAAGTGGTCTTCCGACTCGTCGGAGATGGCCGGACCGCGCAGGTCGCCCAGGTGGTTGGTGCCGTCTGCAAAGACCATCGAGCCGACCTCGGCAGGGATGTCACAGAGGGCCAGCCACATGGTGATCGCCGATCCCCCGTCAAAGGGCCAGTAGTAGGCGTCCTGGTGCCAGGGCGTGGGGCCGCCACCGGCCCGCTTCACCAGGGCCTGGTCGTGGTAAAGCCGCACGCCGGCGACGCCAAGTAGTTCCGCGGCCATCCGTGCGAAGCGGGCAGCGAAGACGAACCGTCGGATCACCTCGTCGTGCCAGCAGAGGCCGATCGCCTGGTGAAAGGCCCGGTCGTAGGCGCGCTGCTTGTCCAGGGGGACGTCGCGGTTCCATGCGAGGCGGTCGGCGGCCTCGCAGATGGTCGGGGCGAATCCGGCCACCTCGTCGGGCGTGGCCAGCCCCCGGATGCAGGCATGGCCCTGATCGCGAAACGAGGAAATCTCGTCCGGGGTCGCCCCCCGGTCAGCCACCAACTCCACGAGAGCGACGCTAGTCCCGTGCCTCGGGCGGTGACGGACTGATGATCCGACGGAAGGTGAGGTTCACCCGTTCCCCCACCGGCCGGGCGGTCCGAGCGAGGCAGTGCTGCCACAGGGCCTGGGTCGATCCGCTCATCACCAGCAGGTCGCCGTGCTCGAGGTTCAGGGCGACAGGGCCATGGTGGCCATCCCTACGTCGGAGGCGGAAGCGCCGCGTGGCACCGAGGGACAGCGAGGCGATGACCGGACGGTTTCCCAGTTCCGGTTCGTCGTCCGAGTGCCAGCCGACTGCGTCGTCTCCGTTTCGGTAGCGGTTCACGAGCACGGAGTCGAAGGCCTCGCCGGCGGTTGTGGCGCACCGGTCGCGGAGTTCGGCCAACCGGGAGGTCCACGGCAGGGGTGCGAGGCGTCGTCCGGAGTACGTGTAGGTGCGGCCGGGGTCGCCGTACCACGCCTCCATGCGGGGGATGGGCCGCTCCTGCCCGAAGACCACGATCGCGTCCCGGGACCAGGGCGTCTCCTCCAGCAGGGCCGGGAACTGCTCGTCGGCGTCGACCAGGAACCCCCTGTGGACTTCGACCTCGAGGCCCGGCGCCGTAGGGAGCCCATCGTGGAACAGTGCCCTCTCAGCCACCCTGGCGATCCCTCCGGTGGCAGCCCAGGAAGGCGTCCTCGCGCACCGGTCCCTGGTTCCGGGCCCAGATGCATACCGGTCCTTCAATCTCTCCGAAAGCCTCCATGGGCACCAGGAACCTGCCGTCCTCTCCAGTCGTTCCCACGACCTGTGGGTGACCGTCGATGTTCACGACGACATCCAGCCCGCCGTCTGGAGCGTCGGGGTCGTGGGCCCAGCCAATGGCCGACCAGGTGTCGATCCACAGTGGTGCCACCTGGCCGATCGGAGAGTCCCCGGTCGTCCTTGTGGCGGAACGCACCGCTTCGGTCGACTCCGGGATGCATTCGGGGAGCGGTTCGAAGGACCAGCCCTCTTCGCCATAGCGCTCGAGAAGTGCCCGCAGGATCGCGATGGCCTGCCACTTGCGGTCGTGCAGGAGCACGACCATTCCCTCTTCCTCCCATTTACGGACGTGTGCGAGTGCCTCCTCGATCGACGGGCTCGACCACTCCTCCGGGTCGGCATCCCAGCCCACAACGTCCAGGTGCATCCCCTCGAAGGTCTGCTCCACCCGGGGATCCGTGAGCCCGTAGGGAGCCCGCACGCAGGTCGGCCGAAAGCCTGTTCGGTCCTCCAGGGCCGAGTTGGCACGGGTCAGATCGCGTTCGAGGTCGACCTGTGGCAGTTCCGGCAGTCGGCGGTGTGCCCAGGAGTGGCTACCGACCGCATGCCCGCGGTCCAGGAGGTCCTGCACTTCCTCGTTCCCCCAGAAGAGGTTGAGCGTCTGTCCGGTCGGGAAGAAGGTTGCCCGGGCGGCGTGTTGCTCGAGGAGGTGGAGCACGATCGGCGTGAAGAGCGGGTGCGGCCCGTCGTCGAAGGTCAGGTACATGATTCGGACCCCCTGGGGTGATCCGGGGACCGGGGTGGCTGGGACTGCGAGGAGCCCCACTACTGCCAGGACAACGAGAAGGCGTCGTCCCACGGAAGCCTCAGGTGGTGCCGAAGATCCGGTCGCCGGCGTCGCCGAGTCCGGGAACGATGTAGCCGACCTCGTTGAGGTGGTCATCGAGGGCTGCCGTCCAGATGGGCACGTCGGGATGTGAGTCGTGCAGACGCTCCACGCCCTCGGGTGCCGCCAGGAGGCAGAGGAAGCGCACGTCCGCCGGACCGTCGGCCTTGACCCGGTCGAGGGCGGCCGTCGCCGAGTTGCCGGTGGCCAGCATCGGATCGACGACGACCACAGTCCGACCCTCGATGGGTGGGAACTTGCAGTAGTACTCGACCGCCTCGAGGGTCTCGTGGTCGCGGTAGAGGCCCACGTGGCCGACCCGTGCAGAGGGGATGACGCGCAGCACGCCGTCGAGTAGGCCGTTGCCCGCCCGCAGGATCGAGATGACCGCCGGCTCCTCCACCAGGACCGGGGCGTCCATCTCGGTCAGGGGCGTCGTGATCCTTTCGTTGCGGGTCGGGAGGTCGCGTGTGACCTCGTAGGTGAGGAGGAAGCTGATCTCGGTCAGGAGTTGCCGGAAGCGCTCGCTGGGAGTCTCGATCCGACGCATCTCGGTCAACTTGTGGGTGACCAGCGGGTGGTCGATCAGGTGCAACGAGCGGGCGGAGGAAATCGACATGGGGCCACCCTAGGCTCCCGTCGGATCGGTGCCGGATCCCGCTGGATGGCCCGAAGCGGCAGATCAGAGAATCCCTAACCTCAGGAAAGAACCTTTACAAGGGGTGAAACTCTGTCTACACTGCGCGCCATGCCCGGACCCGGCCTATCGGCCTCCCCTGCCGCGGACTGGACCACGGAGGACGCCTGGATCGGCACCCGTCGTCCCATCCTCGAAGCCCATGCCCTCCCGGCGGATGCCTACGCTTCCGAGGCCTTCTTCGCCCTCGAACGAGACCGCGTCTTCGGCACCTCCTGGGTCTGTATCGGCATCGCCGACGAACTCGACCCGGTCGGACAGGTCCTCGTCCGCGACCTCGGCGGACGCTCGGTTCTCATCACCACGAACACCAGCGGCGAACTCCGAGGCTTCGCCAACTCCTGTCGACACCGAGGCACGCAGCTCCTCGACGCCGACTGCACCATCGGCCGGACGCTCCGCTGTCCCTACCACCGATGGGGCTACGACCGCGACGGAACGCTGGTGGCCACCCCACAGTTCATCGATGCAGGCATCGACCGGTTCGACCCCACCGACTACGGACTGCACCCCATCAGGGTCGAGCAGTGGGGCTGCCTGCTGTTCGCCAACCTCGACCACGACGCGCCCTCGGTCGACGAGTGGTTCGGCGACCTCGGCGATCGCCTCGCCGGATACCGCCTCGAGGGATGGCACAGCCACCTCTCCCACTCGACCGATATCCGCGCCAACTGGAAACTGGTCTCCGAGAACTTCCAGGAGTACTACCACCTGCGCTGTATCCACCCAGAGCTCGCCAAGGTCTCCCGGGTCGAGGACCACTTCCGCTACCAAGGGCACGGCATGTACTGCGGCCAGACCACCACTCCGCTCTCCGACGACGAGCGCGGCGACTGGGCCGTCCTCCGACCCGCCGAGGGCCTCGACGCCGCCGACACCGCCTCCGGCCGGTTCGTCGCCCTCTTCCCCAATGTCCTGCTGAGCCTCCTCCCCAACCATGCGTTCGTCATGCGCCTCGAGCCGATCGGCCCCGGACTCACCAGGGAGCACTGCACCTGGCTGCTTCCCCCGGGCTCCGAAGACGTCCCCGACGAGGACTTCGCCGTCACCCGCGACTTCTGGCTCGAGGTCAACGGCGAGGACATCGGCATCGTGCAGCGGGGGCAGCTCGGCCTCGACTCAGGTGGCTACACCCCTGGCAGGCTCTCGCCCCGCTTCGAGGAACCCCTTCACCGGTTCCACAATATGCTGGCCGACCGCATGACCGGGATCGCACGTATCCCCGACGGCGACCTCGCCGACGACCTTCCCCTCCTGGGCACCGGCATCAACCCGCTCCCCTGGCGCAGCCACCTGTCCGTCAACTGATCTCCCGAACTCCCCCCGAACCTCCACAGACACCCCACAAGGCAGCAAGGATCCCTGATGGCTAAGCACGGCTATACGTACTCCGCGGGCAAACTCGTGAAGCACGGCCTGACCCGTGGCGATTGGCCCCGCATGTGGAGCCGGCCCGAGGCACGTTCGTCGTACGACGTCGTGATCATCGGTGGCGGCCTCCATGGCCTGGCGACCGCCTACTACCTGGCCAAGGAGCATGGCGTCACCAACGTCGCCGTCGTCGACAAGGGCTACCTCGGTGGCGGCGGCTCCGGCCGCAACACAGCGATCGTCCGGTCGAACTACCTCACACCCGAGGGCGTGGCGTTCTACGACCGCTCGCTCGACCTCTACAACTCGATGGCCCAGGACCTGAACCTCAACGTCATGTTCTCCCGCCGAGGCCACCTGACGCTGGCGCACACCGACTCGGCCCTCCGCACCATGCACTGGCGGGCCGAGGTCAACAAGCTCCAGGGGATCGACTCCAGCGTGATCGACCCCCAGGAGGTCAAGAAGCAGGCACCGAGCCTCGACGTCTCCTCGGACACGCGCTACCCGATCCTGGGCGCCCTCCACCATCCGCCCGGTGGCATCGTCCGCCACGACGCCGTCGTGTGGGGCTACGCCAGGGCAGCCGACCACCTCGGCGTCCACATGCTCCAGGAGACCGAGGTCACCGACATCCTCTGCGAGGGCGGCGAAGGCCCCGACGGGAAGGGCGCAGGCGGCCGAGTCACCGGCGTACGCACCAACCGGGGCGACATCAGTGCGCCCGCCGTCGTGAACTGCACCGCAGGCTGGGCCTCGCTCATCTCGAACATGGCCGGAGTGCCGCTCCCGATCACGACGCATCCCCTGCAGGCTGCCGTCACCGAGCCCTGCAAGGTGTTCCTACCGACGGTCGTCGTCTCGGGTTCGCTGCACGTCTACGTAAGCCAGACCGACCGAGGCGAACTCGTGTTCGGCGCATCGGTCGACCCGGTGGGCACCTACCGCGTCAACGGCACCCTCGAGTTCACCGAGGAGTTGGCCGCCCACGTGCTCGAACTCATGCCCGGCATCTCCAAGATGCGCCTACTGCGCCAGTGGTCGGGCCTCTGCGACATGACACCCGACTATTCCCCCGTGATGGGCACCACCCAGGTCGACGGCTACTTCGTCGACGTGGGCTGGGGTACCTACGGATTCAAGGCCGGCCCGGTGGCCGGCGAAACCATGGCGGAGACGATCGCCACCGGCCGCGATGCGGACCTGATCGCCCCGTTCACAATCAGCCGATTCACCGAGGGAGATCTCGTCGGTGAAAAGGGCGCTGCAGCGGTAGGTCACTGATGATTGTCGTGAATTGTCCCAACTGTGGTCCGCGGAACTCCTCGGACCTCCGTCCCTGCGGCGAGGTCATCACCCGCCCCGATCCGGCGACCGCTTCCCTGTCGGAGTGGCGCACCTACCTGTACCTGCGTGAGAACCCCGCCGGCTGGGTCACCGAGACCTGGTACTGCCGGAGTGGCTGTCGGCGGTACTTCACCATCGAGCGGAACACCGTCACCAACGAGATCCGCGATTCGGAGGCGTCATGACCGACAACCGACTCCCTGAACGGCCCGGCGAGGTGATCGACCGGGGTACTTCCCTGGCGTTCACCTGGAACGGACAGGGATACACCGGGTACCAGGGCGACACAATCGCCTCGGCCCTCGCCTCCAACGGTGTCGAGGTCTTTGCCCGCTCCATGAAGTACAAGCGCCGGCGGGGCATCATGACCGCCGATCACTGGGACCCGAACCTGTTCGTGCAGGTCGGTGACGAGCCCAACGTGCGGGCCGGCAGCCGCCGCCTGATCGCCGGAATGGAGGTCAGCGCCCAGAACGTGTGGCCCAGCCTGAAGTTCGACCTGGGCGCCGCCAACCAGATGCTCGGACGCTTCCTGTCCCCGGGCTTCTACTACAAGACCTTCATGCGCCCAAGGTGGTTCTGGCACAACGTGTACCAGAAGGTCCTCCGCAAGTTCGCCCCCGGTGGCCGCATCCATTGGGAGACCAGCACCCACGGCGCCTACGACAAGCGCTACGCCCACCCGGACGTGCTCGTGGCGGGGGGCGGCCCGGCCGGCATGGGAGCGGCGATCGCCGCCGCCGAGGCGGGTGCCTCGGTCATGCTCGTCGAACACGAGCCGGAACTCGGCGGACACCTGCGCTGGGGCGGTGCCGACGACCTGGCGGCGATCGCCGAATTGGTGTCGGCCGTCGAGTCCCATCCGGGCATCGAGGTCCTCACCGACTCCACGGTGACCGGGCGCTACGACCACAACTGGATCGCAGTGATGCAGCGGTCGCACGAGATCGCTCCGGAACGCCTCATCAAGGCCCGGGCGGCCAGTCTCGTCGTGGCCCCCGGACTCATCGAGCGCCCGTATATCTTCGCGGGCAACGACACCCCCGGCGTCATGTTGTCGGGTGCCGTCCGCCGTCTGATCAACCTGTGGGCCGTCAAGCCCGGCACCAAGGCCGTGGTCCTGTCCGCCAACCCCGAGGGTGAGGCCGCCATAGCCGACCTGGAGTCCGCCGGCGTCAAGATCGTGGCGGCGTTGGACGTCTGGGCCGGTGAGGACATCGTCGAGGTCGAGGGCAAGGGCCGGGTGGACAAGGTCGTCCTCGGCGACGGCCGGACCGTCTCCGCCGACCTCGTCGTCATCGGCACCGGCTGGACCGCTCCCACCTCCTTGCTCAACATGGCTGGTGACCGACCGGTGTACGACCCTTCGGCAGCTCGCTACTTCTCCGACCATCTTCCGGACAATGTGTTGGCCACCGGTGGCATCACCGGAAACGGCACCACGGCCGAACTGGTCGCCCACGGGAGGGCCACGGGTTCCCTGGCGGCAAGCCGTGCCCTGCGGGTACGCCACGATCGCCGTGTGTTGGCAGCCCGTGCCCGCAACCCCGAAGGGCCCAAGCCGGAGTCCCTCCAGGACACCCGGACGCCCCTGGCACGCGTACCACACCCCGAGTGCTACCGGAGCAGCACCCACGGCATGGTCGACCTCTCCGAGGACGTGTCCTCGAAGGACCTCGTCCAGGCCCAGAAGGAGGGCTTCGACTCGATCGAACTCATGAAGCGCTACACGACCGTCACGATGGGCCCCTCCCAGGGCAAACTCGAGACCGTCAACGCCGCTGCCGTGCTGGCCGAGGCGCGCAACATGGACATGGCCGACATCGGAACCACCGTCTGGCGCCCCCCGTACGCCCCCATCTCACTGGGTGCCCTGGCCGGACGGATCTTCGAGCCGATTCGTCGCTCCGCCCTCCAGGACTGGCACGAGGCACACGGTGCGTCGCCGCTCCTGGCCGGCCAGTGGGTCCGGCCCGACCACTACGGGGATCCCGTGGGCGAGGCCAGGAATGTGCGGGAGAACGTCGGCATCATCGACGTCACCCCGCTTGGCAAGCTCGACCTCCGAGGCCCGGACGTGACCAAACTCCTCGAGCTCGTCTACGTCAACAAGTGGCAGAAGCTCGACATCGGCCGTGTCCGCTACGGCGCGATGGTGGCCGAGGACGGCGTCGTCTCCGACGATGGTTTGACGGGTCGCCTCGGCGAGGACCACTACCTGATGACGACCACCTCGTCGGGCGCCGGTGCCGTCTGGGAGTTGCTCGAGGACTACCTCCAGACCTACCGTCCGGAGTGGGACGTACACGTCACCGCGGTTACGGGAGGCCTCACGAGCATCAACGTCGCCGGTCCGAAGTCCCGTGACCTACTGCTGCGGCTCGCCGAGGGCGTCGACCTCGACTCCGAGGCATTTCCGTACTTCCACGTGCGTCGCGGCACCGTCGCTGGCGTTGCGGACTGCATCATCTGGCGGATCGGCTTCACCGGTGAGCTCTCCTACGAGCTGCACGTGCCGTCCGGCCATGCGCTGCATGTCTGGGAGTCGCTGCTGGCCAACGGCGAGGACCTCGGGATCAAGCCCTTCGGCGTCGAGTCCCAGAGGATCCTGCGACTGGAGAAGGGCCACTACATCGTCGGCCAGGACACGGACGGCCTCACCAAGGCCCCGTCCGCCGGCCTTGGCGGCCTCGTCAAGCTCGACAAGCCCGACACACTCGGCCTGCCGGAACTCAAGGCCGCATATTCCCGCACGGACCTGCCGATTCTCGTCGCCATCCAGCCGGACGATCCACAGGTGGTTCCAATGGAGGCCGACCAGATAGTGCACGGCGACTCCAACCGGATCCTCGGGAGGATCACCTCCAGCCGCATGTCGCCGACGCTGGGTCGATCGGTCTGCCTGGGTCTGGTCGATCCCTCGGTATCGGCTGCCGGCACCACGATCACCATCCTGCTCATCGACGGCCGCCGGGTCACCGGAACCATCCAGGAACACCACGCCCACGTCGACCCCGAGGGGGTACGCCAGAATGCCTGATCTCGAGTTCAAGAGTCCGGTCGCCCACGGGCCGATCTCGACGCCTGACGGCGCCGTGACGGTCGAGGACGAGACCGTCACCGCCAAGATCGTCGTCCGGGCCGCTGCAGGCACGGCGGCTGCCGCCGACCTGGCGGTGCCCTATGGCCAGAGCCGGCTCCGCGCCGACGGCACCCTGGTGTGCGGCACCCGACCCGACGAGTGGACCCTGTTCGCCGCCGTAGGCCGGGCCGCCGAGGTCGCCGCCTCGGTCAACACCGAGGGCTTCGTCAACGTCATCGACATCACCCACGGGAGGGCGATGATGAGGGTCTCCGGCCGGAAGGCGACTGCCCTGCTCGCCAAGGTCTGCAATATCGACCTAGCCGACGACATGACCCCCGACGGGGCCGTGTTCTCGGGCTCGGTGGCAAAGGTGACCTGTGACCTGCTCCGCTCGGACCGGGCGGGCGAGCCGTCCTACCTGATCTCGTGCGAGCGTTCCTTCGGCGACTACCTGTTCGCTGCCCTGGGGGACGCCTGCACCGAGTTCGGCGCCATCCTCCCTGTGGGGCTCGACATCCACTAGTCGGGCGATCTGTGGATGCGCCCCTAGGGTGCGCGCCATGAGCCCGGCAGACCTGACGGCCCGCGAACAGGTCCGCCTGCTCAAGGACCGTCGGCTCTCGGCCCGGGAACTGCTCGTTGCCTGTCGGGAGCGGGCCGAGTCCACCGAGCCGGTCGTCAATGCCCTCGTGACGCTGGACTGGGAGCACGCCGAGTCGCTTGCCGACGCCCTCGACGCCGATCCCGGATTGTCGCCCGACGCTCCACTGCGAGGCCTCGTCATTGCCCACAAGGACCTCCTCGACGTCGCCGGAGTCCGGACCACCTACGGCAGCCCGCTCTTCATCGACCATGTGCCGGTGCTCAGCCACCCGATCGTCGACCTGCTGGCCGAGGCCGGGACCGTGTGCGTCGGCAAGACCAACACCCCCGAGTTCGGTGCCGGCTCCCACACGTTCAACCCCGTCCACGGCCTGACCCGCAACCCCTGGGACCCCACGCGAAGCGCCGGAGGCTCCAGTGGTGGCGCGGCAGCTGCCCTCGCCTGCGGGTCCCTCTCCCTCGCCGACGGGTCCGACCTTGGCGGCTCCCTGCGCAACCCAGCATCGTTCTGCGGCATTGTCGGGTTCCGACCCTCTTCCGGGAGCATCCCCGGCTTCGCTCCCCTCGATGACCGCCTCGGTATGTCCACCCAGGGGCCCATGGGCCGCACGGTCGACGATGTGGCGTTGCTCCATGCGGTACTGGTCGGAGGTGCTCCGAGTGTCGTGGCGCACACACCGACACGACTCCTGGTCTCGGTGGACCACGGAGACCTGCCCGTCCACCCGGAGGTTCGGCGGGTGGTCGCTACTGTCGTCGAGGCGCTTTCCGATTCAGGCTGGGAGATCCACGAGTCCAGGCCACCACTCGATGGCGCCGACGAATGCTTCCAAACACTGCGGGCATTCGGGTTTGCAACCAGCCTCGGGGCATTCTCCGAGGAGGTGTCGCTCAAAGCCACCATTCGCCAGGAAATCCGGGAGGGCCTCCTCCTCGAGGTTGATGCCCTGACCCGTGCCGTGGCGGAGGAGCGTCGACTCCGCTCCTCCTGGGACGACTTCCTCGGACCCGACGACGTGCTCCTCACCCCCACCAGCCAGGTACCGCCCTTCCCCGTGGGCGAGGAGTGGGTCCGGGAGGTCGAGGGCCGCTCCCTCGGGCGCTACACGGACTGGATGCGGAGTTGTTCACGGCTCACCGTGCCCGGTGGCCCGTCCATCTCGATCCCGGCCGGGTGGAGCGCCGACGGCCTCCCGATCGGCATCCAGTTGTCCGGGGCGAGAAATCGGGACCGACGGCTCCTCGAAGTGGCTGCTGCTGCTGAGGAGGTCCTGGGAACCGGCCCGCGGCCGCCCCTCGAGGCATTGGCCGCCTGTGATCCGGCATCGTTGCCCCGGGGGCCGATTCAGTAGGCCGGGCGGGTGAGCCAAACGCCACTCGACCATCCATTGTCGTATCCCCAGTCCGGTCATAGATTGCGCGCGTCCACGTCGTGCAGGCCACGACCCACCCCTGCGAAAAGCGGGTCCTTCAAACTGGGAGGTGTGCACGATGTCCGGTCCCCCCGAACCACTCCGGGTCTGGCGCACCGTGGTGCCCCCCGAATGGTCCGACTACAACGGCCACATGTCCGAGGGCTGGTACGGGGTCGCCTTCGGCGGCGCCTCGGACGAACTGCTGGTCCACCTGGGCTTCGGAACCGGCTACCGGGAGGCCCACGGCACCTTCTACACCGCCGAGACCCGCATCCGCTTCCTGAACGAGGTGCACGAGGGAGCGACCATCTCCACCGACACCTGGTTGCTGGGCGCCGACGAGAAGCGGCTCCATGTCCTGCATGACCTCCTCGTCGATGACAGCCCCGATCCCGTCGCCACACAGGAGTCGATGATGCTCCATGTCGTGCATGGCGCTGACGGGACGCCCCGGGTCGCACCGATGGCCGAGCCACTCCTGTCGATGGCGCTCGAAGTCGCTGCTTCGCATGCTCCGCTCAACCCGCCCGACTACGTCGGGCTGGGCGTCCGGACTCTTCGTTGAGCGGCCCCGAAGGCGCCACGACCCGTAACTCTCCGGCTATAGCGGGCGTCTGGGCACTGTTCGTCGCGTTCGCGCTCCTACAGGTCGGGAATGGCCTCCAGCGCATCCTGCTACCGATCCGGGGCGAGGCGGAGGGGATCAGCGCCGGCGCCATGGGCATGGTCATGGCGTTCCACTTCGGTGGATACCTGATCGGCGCCAAGATCATCACACGAGCCCTCGCAGCGGTCGGTCACATCCGGGTGTTCGCAGCTCTCGCTTCGACGGCTTCGGCTGCGGTGCTGATCAACGCTGTCATCGTGACTCCCCTGAGTTGGTCTCTCGTCTACCTGGTCAGCGGGATCTGCAACGCCGGGGTCTTCGTGGTACTCGAGAGTTGGCTCAACGACCGCTCCTCGAACGAGACCCGCGGCAAGATCCTGGGCCTCTACATGATGGTCATGCTGGGCGGCACCGCCGGAGGGCAGTTGCTCGTCAACGTCGGCTCCCCCGAGGGATTCGGGCTCTTCGTACTCTCCTCGGTGCTGATCTCCGCAGCCGTGATCCCGGTGACGCTCTCGGCGTCGTCGACGCCACCCATGGCGACCCCGGAATCCATGTCCGTCCGGGAGCTCTACCGGTTGATCCCCGCGGCCGTCGTAGGACTCTTCATGTGCTCTTTCGTCCAGTCGGCAGCCACCAGCATGGGTGCCGTGTTCGCCACCCAGTCGGGCATGAGCACGGCGAGGGTCACAGCGTTCACCTCAATGGCGGTCGTCGGTGCGGTCGTGCTGCAACTGCCCCTCGGCAGCCTGTCGGATCGCCACCCTCGTAGGAGGGTCATCGGGACCGTCGCCGGAATATCCTGCCTTCTGGCGGGGCTCGGGACCCTGGTCTCCCCCACGGGTTCCCTGATCCTCCTCCTCAACTTCGCCTTCGGCGCCTTCGTGTTCCCCCTCTACGGCCAGTTCGTGGCGCTCGCCAACGACTGGATCCCGCCCGAGAAGCGCCTGGCCGCCGCTTCGGGGATCGTGATGGTCAGCGGCATGGGTGCCCTATTCTCGCCCGTGGTGCTCGCCTTCTCGATGGAGACATTCGGTCCGGACGGCTACTACGGGACGCTGGCAGTCGTCCTGGCACTCCTGGTCTGCTTCCTCCTGTACCGCATCCAGCGGCGGGAGGCGATTCCCGTCGAGCACCAGTCCACCTTCCAGCCGATCCTCGCCCGCTCTGGCGAGATGGCCCACTCCGTGGGGCGCTGGGTACGCCACCCGCTCCATGAGTGGTTGAACCACCACGGCCACCGCCACGTGCAGTCGGAAGGCGACGTCACCTGACGTGACCGACGTTCCTCGCCGTTCCGGGACGGTGCCGTCAGTCTCCGAGTCCGAGTACCTGGCGAAATCCACAGACCTCCACCGACGCGAACAGTCCGGCACGGGTGTACGGGTCGCCCTCGATGAAGTCCTCCGCTGCAGCACTGTCCTCGGCTTCAAGCACGATCAGGGATCCGCACATCTCACCAGCCTCGTCGAGCAGGGGGCCGCCGTAGACGGTGTCGAACCCGGCGGCGTACTCCAGGTGTGCCGGGCGGGTCGCTAGACGCAACGGTCCCGCATCTGCACGGTCCAGGGCGTGGATGGCGAACAGCATCTCGGACCACCTCATGGGTTCTCGGAGGGACGGGCGTCCTCTTCGGCATCGACGCTAGTGGTTCCGGCTGGGGGACCACTCCCGCCACGGCCCCCCGTCTCCCCGACAACGATCAGGAGCCACAGGACCGCGAGGGCCGCCACCCCCGCCACGGCCCACGAGGCCCACCCCAGGCCGGCCGCCTGCGCAACGACGCCCACGAGGACCGGGCCGGCGATTCGACCTGCGTCGCTCATCACCGTAATCACTCCGAGGAACGGAGCCGTGGCGTCGTCGGGTGCCATGTCGCTTCCCATCGTGAACAGGCTCCCGGAACTGAGTCCGTTCCCGATGCCCATCACTGCACCGGCTGTCACCGCCAGTCCCGGACCCTCTGCGAGGGCAAGCAGGCCGAGGCCGAGGCCGAGGAGGCTGTATGCGGGAACCATGGCCCAGAGGCGCCCGTACCGGTCCATGATCCACCCGGCGAACGGGAAGAGGAGCAGGTCGGCTCCTGTTCCGACTGCGACGAGGCCACCCACGGAACTGGGACTGAGGCCGAGGGAGATCCCTACGAGTGGTAGGGCGACCATGCGTCCTTCGCGTGCGGCCATGATCAGGAACCCGGCAGTCCCACAACGGGCGACGGCACCCCGGTGCCGTCGCATGAGCGCGCCCAAGCCGCTCCCCCGGGCCACTTCCGTCGTTGTGCTTGGTGGTGTCCGGAGTTCGGGGAGCATGCCGAGACAACCGAGCGCGGCGGCGGCCCCTGCCACGAGGAACGTGCTCCGGAAGCCCACGAGGTCCACGAGCACGCCGCCAACCGCTGGTCCTACGAGGAACGAGAATCGCATCGATCCTCCCATCAGGGCCATGGCCCGACCTCGGAGGCCGATCGCGACAGAACTGGTCAGGTGGGTATGCCGCGAGAGCATGACGCCGATGGCTGCCACGCCGACCAGGAGTTGCAGGCCGACCAGGAGGCCGACTGAACCGGTGAATCCCATCGATGCCACCGCCGCACCCATCAGGAGGAGCGACACGACCGCAACGCGTCCCTGGCCGAGGCGATGTGTGAGGGCTCCGGCCAGGACTGCCCCGCCGATCGCTCCACCACCGGCGGCCCCGAGGACGAGACTGGTGGCGGCGATCCCGACACCCTGATTGCTCAGGTGGAACGGAAGGACGGGGATGAGGATCCCCATCGTGAATGTGCAGCACACCCACGGCAGGTAGACGGGCCGTGCCTCAGTTCGGAGCGTGGCCAGTGCGCCCCGTTCGGCCACGGGGACTCAGCCCTCGTGCAGTTCGGTCTCCGGCAGGCGGATCATCGGGATGGGACGCTCGGTCTTCGCCTGGTAGTCGGCGTAGAAGGCCCGATCAACGGTCATGAGGGCCCAGAGGGTGTCGCGCTCGGCTCCCTCCAGGATCTGGTGCTGCGACCAGTAGAGGCCGTGCTGGGTTCGGACCTTCACGCCGGGGTTGGCGTCCCGGTCCCGCAGGTTCAGCACCCAGGCGGGGTCGTTGACCGCTCCGGCGAACGAACCGATGACCAACCGTCCGCCGTCCGGATCCCGCCAGAACGGAAGCGCCACACGGTGCACGTTGCCGCTGCGTCGACCGACGGTGTAGAGCATCACATGGTGCATGCCGGCGGTCACCCAGACGGCTGGATCGCTGTTCGTCTCCATCGCCTCGACGTGCATCTTCGTGATCTCGATGATCTGTTCATGGGTGGGCGTCTCCCATTCCATGACGATGTGCTGGTCGGTGGACTCGCCCGGGGGAAGTTCGTTGCTCATGACCGCACGGTAGCCCGCATGTCCCACCGTCTTGCAGCCCGGAGAATCCTCCCGGACGGTCGGTATCCGGGCGGGGTCATGGCAGGCTGTGAGTGCATGAGCGACGCCCTCACGACCTCCGACACCGACCTCGCCGCACGGCGGTTCAGCCGTTCGATGCTTGTCTCCGGCATCCGTTGCATGCTCACCTACGTCGTGTTCCCATGGTTGCTTCCCGCACTCGGCTGGGCAAGTGGCGTCGGCCCCTGGATCGGCCTTCCGATCGGCCTCCTGGCCATCGGCTTCAACGTGGACAGCATCCGCCGCTTCCGCACCTCCGACCACCGGATGAGGGTTCCGGTGATGGTGATCAACGTCGCCGTCATCGCCCTCCTGATGGCCCTCGTCGGCGGCGACCTCGCCGACCTCTTGGGCTGAATCCCCACCAGGCCCAGCACCAGCCACGACGTGCCCACGGCCCCCACCATGAGACCCGAGTGAACGAGGCAATCTGATGGGACGCCGTCTCCGGAGCGCCGATTTAGACACCTCCTATGCACGGATGCGCGAGGTCTACGACCTCGATCCTGCAGCCGTCTGCTAGTCGACGGCACCCGCCTACAGTCGCCATGGTGGACGAGCAGCAACCCGCCCCCCGGCTTGCCCGCGGACTGGCCCGATGGCTCTGGTTCATGGCCGGCCTCGTCGCACTGGCCCTCGGCGGCCTCGGGGTTGTCGTCCCCGGCCTCCCCACGACCATCTTCCTGATCGTCGCCGCCGGTTGCTTCGCCCGCTCCTATCCGAGGCTCGAGCAGTGGATCCTGAACCTGCCCGGAGTCGGGCCGAGTATCCGCGACTATCGGGCAGGACTCGGGATGCCCCGGCGGGCCAAGGTCTGGGCCATCTCGATGATCGTCACCGCCTGCGGTCTCAGTGCCGGCCTCCTGATCGATCCCCTCGGCATCCGACTTCTGGTCGGCGCCGTGGGGGCTGTGGGGGTCTGGTTCGTGGGGTGGCGAGTCCCGACCCGGGAGAGCGTGCTCGGAAGCGACTGATCCCTGCGCTCCCTCGGCGCCGGGCGTGCCTAGTTTGAGCAGTTGTGGATGCCCGGCGAAGAAGGCTGTCCGTTCCCCCTGTCCTCCGGCTCCCCGTTGGATAAGCGGGAGGGCGCCGTGACTTTCGGCTGGGCCCCCGCATCGCCGTGGACCGTCAGCGCATCACGAACGGGTTCGCCATCGGCTCCTGGGACGTGTTGACCCAGACGGCCTTGCTGCGGGTGAACTCCTGGATGACGTCGAGGCCGGCCTCGCGCCCGTAGCCGCTCTGGCCGAATCCCCCGAAGGGTGAGATCGGCGAGATGGCCCGGTAGGTGTTGACCCACACGATCCCGGAATGAATGGCCTTCGCCACCCTGTGGGCGCGTGCCCCGTCCCGGGTGAAGACTCCCGACCCGAGCCCGAACTCGGTGTCGTTGGCCATGGCGATGCCCTCTTCCTCGGTCTCGAACTCCAACACCGACATCACGGGGCCGAACAGCTCGACCCGGGTGCTCCGGATGCTCTGGTCCGGGCAGGCCAGCAGCGTCGGCTCGAAGTACCAGCCCACATCGAACCCCTCCGGCCGCCCTCCGCCCGTGCGCAGGGTCGCTCCCTGGGCCACCGACTCGGCGACGACGGCCTCGCACCGGTCGCGCTGGGCCTCCGTTGCAAGGGGGCCCATCTGCGTCTCAGCATCGAGGGGATCGCCGATTCGGACCGCCTCGGCCCGTCTCACCACCTCGTCGATGAAGTCGTCGTGCATCTCCGACTGCACGAATACGCGGGAGCCCGCCACGCAGCTCTGGCCGCTGGCGCCGAAGTTGCCAGCCACGGCACCGTTGACGGCACTTTCGAAGTCGGCGTCGTCGAAGATGAGGATCGGAGACTTACCCCCGAGTTCCAGAGACAGGTGGGCGAAGTTGTTGGCCGTGTTGGCGACCACGTGGCGTGCGGCCTCGACGCCTCCCGTGAACGACACCCGGCTGACCAGCGGGTGGCTGGTGAGCGCCCGTCCGCACGGTTCGCCGAAGCCGGTGATGAGGTTGAACACACCCGGTGGGAACCCGGCTTCGTCGACGAGTCGGGCGAATTCGAGAACCGGTGCCGGGGCCTCCTCCGAGGACTTGATGACCACCGTGTTGCCCGCCGCCAGGGCCGGTGCGGCCTTTGTGGCGGTTAGGAGCATCTCGGCATTCCAGGGGACCACGCCGGCGACCACCCCGATGGGTTCCCTCAACGTGTAGACGTGCATGTCGGGCTTGTCCATGGGAAGCGTGGCGCCCTGGATCTTGTCGGCGAGCCCCCCGTAGTAGCGGTAGTACTCAGCCACGTAGGCCGACTGCCCACGGGTCTCGACAGCCAACTTCCCGCTGTCGGTGGTCTCGACCGAGCCCAGCACCTCGGCGTGCTCCTCCACCAGGTCGGCCAGGCGGAAGAGCGCCTTGCCCCGTTGTGTTGCCGTCATCGTCGCCCACTCGCCATCGTGCAGGGCCCGCCGGGCGGCCTGGACCGCACGGTCCACGTCCTCCTCCGTGGCGGCGGGGGCCGTCGCCCAGACGAGGCCGGTAGCAGGGTTGATCGACTCGAAGCGCCCGCCGTCGGATGCCTCGCAAAACTCGCCGTCGATGTACATGAGGTATTCGGTCACGCTGTGTGCTCCTGGTCGAGGAAGTCGAGGAATGGCCGAAGGAAGGCGCCGGGCGCCTCGATCGGTGGCAAGTGGTGGAGTCCAGCCAGGACGACAGCCTGCCCGCCCGGGACGGCATCCGCCAAGGCATGGCTCATCGCCGGGGTGGATCCGGGGTCCAATTCGCCGGTCATGGCGAGGGTCGGGGCGGTGACGTTCGCGGCAGCGGCGGGCATGAGTGGGTCGCCCCCGACGAAGACCCGGTAGGCCTTCAGGTAGGCAGCGAGGTCGTTGGCCAGGAGGCGCTCACGGACGGCAGCGGTGTCGACCGGGTTCGCCGCCTGCCAGTCGGCGGTAAACCAGCGGTCGATTGCGAGGTCGGCGACGGCGCCCATGCCACCTGCTTCGGCCGCAGCGAGTCGCTCCCTCCTGCCCGCCGCCTGCTCCGGCGTGCGTCCGAAGACCGTGTTCAGGAGGGCGACCCGTCGGAAGGTGGACGGGTGCCGCGCGGCAGCTGCGAGGGAGACCATCCCGCCCATGGAGAGCCCTGCCAGGTCAGGCCGCCCAAGCCCCAGGGCGTCGACCACCTCGAGCAACTGTGCCACGAAGTCCCCGAGGGAGCGATCTCCCGATAGATCGAGGGTCCGGCCGTGTCCCAGCATGTCGAAGCGGACGACCTGTCGATCGGCCGCCAAGGCGTCAACGACGCCGTCCCACATCGTGAGGTCGAGGCCGACGCCGTGGAGCAGGACCAACGGCGTGCCCTCTCCCCCGCCCTCGATCCGGAAATGGGTGTCGACACTCATCCCCGGATCGCTCCCCTCTTGTCCATGGCGGCCCGTTGGGAATCGACGGCTTCGAGGTCAGATGGCTGGGGGCGGAGCACGGTCAGGCCTTCTCGGCCCGGCGACGGTCCTTGAACAGTTCGTGGGCCTCGGGGGTGCCGTCGTGCCAGGTGCCGAAGACCTTGTCGAGGGGCGTCGGGGTGTTGCCGTAGTTGACCTCGAAGTAGCGGTGGTGCAGGTGGTGGAACTGGTCGCCGGCCGTGATCCGGAAGCGGCCGCCCAGGATCACCTTGTCGAAGCCGGAGTGGGTGATCGATGGACTGATTCCGTTGAAGAAACCGGTCATGATGAAGATCACCGGATGGGCGGGCACCACCCACCAGAGAAGGAACACCGTGAAGTAGACGAGGTGCTCGATCGGGTGCATCGAGATGCCGGTCCAGGGCCCGGTGTTGGTGTTGCGGTGGTGCAGTTCGTGGGCGCCCCGGTAGAGGGGCCCCCAGTGGAGGAGTCGGTGGTTGAGGTAGAAGTGCGTGGTCCCCCAGAAGAACACGCCGAGGACCAGCAGACCGAGGTAGACGGGGGCGCTCCCCCACTCGGCGTGGGGGATGCGCCCGTCGGCCCACAGCCACATCGTCAGCGACTCGTAGAGCGACCAGACGGTGACGCCGCTGGCGAGGCTCCAGAACACATTGTCCTTCACCTGGTTGCGCCAGAGGAACTTCCGGCTGTCGGTCGCCGGCCAGCGGACGTTGAACTTGTACTCCAGGTCCTGCGAGCGACGGGTGTAGAGCCACCAGTGCAGGAGACCGGCGACGATCGTGAGCAGGGCGGCGTTGCGGAGCCAGATGAGGCCCATCCAGCCCGGCGACAGGGCCTGCATCGTCGACGCGGCGGGCGTCAGCCACTTCCAGGTCATTACGGCCAGTGCCGTGAAGAAGAAGCCCCACGGGAACATCAGGTCCGTGACGAGCCACTTGAGGGTTGCAACGGGGCGCGGAGGCCAGTCGTAGAGGGGCGGATGCCCGATCGTGTCTGGTGGCTGGTACCCAACCCGGGTCACGGTCGCATCCGTCACGACTGTGCACCCTGCTCCTCTGTGCAACCGGCAAGCAGGGCAACGGCCATGGAGAGCAGGAAGACGGAGCGCACGGCAGGAGTCTGGCAGAGACGGCGATCGGCGGCCGATCCACGTAGTGGGGAGGACCGACTGGTCGGCCCTGGGGTCCTCCGTCGGGAACCCTCAGGTGATGACCGGTAGCTCCCGGGGGGCACGTCGGGAGAGCAGTTCCGGGCCATCGGCGCGGACTACGACGTTCTCCTCGTGGAGCATCATGCAGCCGGGCGCCCAGGTGAGGCCCGGTTCGAGGGTCAGGACCATGCCCTCGGCGATGACCGTCTCGTCGTCGTGGGTATTCGAGGGCCATTCGGTGACCTGCATACCGAGCCCGTGGCCCAGCCTGCCGACGTCGTTGCCCAGCGATCCGCCGGCGTCGAGTACGTCGGCCATCGCCGCCCAGAGGTCGGAGGTGGTGATCCCGGGACGGAGCACGGCCAACCCGGCTTCGGTGGCGTCCCAGACGGTCTCGTGGGCCCGGCGGGCGGCGTCGCCTGCGCTGCCGAAGGCGTAGTAGCGGTCGAAGTCGCTGAAGTAGCCGTCGAAGACGGTACCGGTGTCGAACATGAGCAGGTCGCCCTCCTCGATCACCCGGTCAGACGGCTGTTTGATGACGTCGTCGAAGCCCGGCCCGGTGGCCCCAACGAGGTAGGGCACGTCGTCGGCCCCGCGTCTGAGCAGGTCGATCCGGAAGGCGGCGAAGGCCTCGCGCTCGGTCATGCCGACGGACAGAAGGTCGGGGATGCCCTCGAAGGCGTCGGACACGATGTTGCAGACGTACGCCGTCTTGGCGACCTCGAGATCGGACTTGTGCATGCGCAGGCCTCGCACGACGTCCGTGGCGTCGTGGTAGGCGACGTCGATGGTCGCCTCCTGCAGGTCCTCCCAGTCGGCGAGCGGCATCCGCAGGTGGGTCTCATGGCCCATCGGGACCCCGATCCGACCTTCGGTTCCGGCGACCTCGTGGAGGGTCGCCGCCAGGAGCGTCACCCCGTCGTTGTCGGGCCGCGGGGCCGGCCAGGTGCGGATGTCCTGAATCCACGTCTCCCCCATCGAGGCGCTCCCGATGCCCGGGATGACGGCGATTGGACGGCCCTCTGCGGGCACTACCACGAACCACGGACGCGTCGGGCTCTGCCAGAAGGGTGTGTGGAAGCCGGTGAAGTAGCGGACTTCGGGCTCGGTACACACCAGCAATGCGTCGAGTCGTCGCTCGGCCAGCATGGCCTGGGCGGCGACGGTCCGCCGTTCGTATTCCCCGTCCGGGAATCCCCTCGTCGGCACTTCGCTCATGCTGGCAGTCCGTGCTCGAAGAGGGTGCCTAGGCCGGGGACGGCGTCCTGGACTCCCGCCAGTCGGTGCAGGTGCCAGGCGAGTGCCTGGTTGCTCGACACCACCGGTCGTCCCAGTTCCTCCTCGAGGTCGGCGACGATGCCAAAGGTCCGCAGGCTGGTGCAAGACACGAAGACGGCATCGCACCCAGGCTCCACCCCGATCCGGCGCACGGCATCGGCGACGGACGCCTCGGTGATCCTTCCGACCACGTTGTCGTCCTCCTCGAGGAAGGAGGCGACCGCTGCCACCTCAATTCCCCGGTCCTCATAGTGAGCGGCCATGCCGAGGGTCACCTCGGCGTTGTAGGGCGTGAGGAGCCCGATGGAGCGGACGTCAAGGGTCCTGAATGCTGCCAGCGCAGCCGTGATGGGATCCGTGCAGGACACGCCGGGATGTGCAATGCCGACGGCCGCAGCGACTCGTTCCGCGCCGATGAGGGTCGCACCCGAGGTGCAGGCGTAGCCGATGGCGTCGAAACCGAACACCGGCGGCAGGAGGCCGGCGGCGACGGGAATCCGGGCCTCCATGGCCCGGAGCGTCTCCGCCGTGACCGTCACGTCCATGGGGATTCGCGAAACGTGGTGGGCGACGCCGTCGAGCCGAAGCGAGCGGACCTCCGCCTCGACGGTCCGGTCCGTTTCGAGCACGATGAGCCCGAGAAGTGCCCGCGGGCCGACTCCGTCGTCAGTCGTGAAGGCGAACCGTTGGACCTGATCGGATGACCGGACGCTCACGAGGCCTCCTGCGCCTGCTGCCCGAAGAAAGATGCGCCGGTCGGAACCTCGGAGAACGCCATCTCCAAGGGCGTGCAGCGGACCCGGTTGGTGCGCATGCCTCGGACCAATTCGCCCTCGTGCTCGCTCGGAACATGGCTGGTCTCGAGCGGGTAGCAGTCCTCGGAGCGGTAGGCGCTGATGAACAGCGTGCGTGCGCGGTCGGACAGGTTCGGCCCCGAACCGTGGAGCAGCCGGCCGTGCATGAGGCAGGCGGAACCGGCCGGGCCGATGCACGGAACCGCCTCGGCCCGGGCCATCTCGACGACCTCCGGACCGACGACTCCGGTGAACACGCCGTCGTGCCAGTGCTCGTACAGCGGGCCCCGGTGGCTCCCGGGCACGACCTCGAGTGGTCCGTTGTCGAGCGTCACCTCGTCGAGGAAGTAGAGGATGGCAAGCATGTCGTCGTTCGTGTGGGCCTCGAACAGGATGTCCTGGTGGAACTTGACCTCGGTGCCGGCACCGGGTTGCTTCGAATTGGCCTTCGAGTGGCTGAACTCGAGATTCGGGCCGATGAGTTCCGCCGTGGCATCGACGGCGATGCTCGACCGCATGACGGACAGGTAGGGATCCGACAATTCCGTGGGCGAGGAGATGCGTCGCAGTCCGGGACGCTCGGCGCTGTGGCCGGGCTCGAGGTCGAAGCGGGGCCGTCCATCGAAGGTCAGGCCGTAGGGCTCGCTGTGGCTGCGGCTCTCCTCCACCCAGGCCTCGAACTCGTCATTGAGGACCTTGAGGATGTCGGCGGGAAGGGCCCCTTCGAGGAACAGGTAGCCGTCACGCTCGAACTGATCGACCTGCGCCTCCACAAGAGTGCTCACACCGAGTCCTCCCTCTCGTAGTGTTCGGCCTAGCGTTGACCGGAGCGTATGTCGTCGATCGCCCGTGCCACGTCCTCGACGGCGGATTCAAGGTGGGCGATGGCGTCCTCAAGACCGGCGCCGAAGCCGATCTCCTCGATGAGGGTCTCCAGTCGGCCCCGGGCCCGCCACGACTGAGGGCGATACGCGAACAATGACCCGGGAGAACCGGGGAAGCTGTCGGGCGTTAGGGTCGGCTGCGATGCGCCCGGCGACACGCACGCTTGCGGCCTGCGTCGTGCTGAGCGCCGTGCTCGGGACGATCCACGCCTTCAGCCTCTTCATCGACCCGTTCGAGGAGGGGCTCGACGCCGGTAGGGGTGCAGTCAGTTCCGTCTATTCGCTGGCACTCGTGGCCCTCACGTTGGCGGTGCTGACCGGACATCCGCTGTTTCGACGCCTCCCTGGTCCGCTGATCGCCCTGGGTGCTGCTGGCGGTGCCGCCGCAGGACTCCTGCTGGCGTCATCGGCGGCGTCGATTGCCGTCCTCATCGTCGGCTACGGGCTCGTCTTCGGCGCCTCCAACGGCCTCGGCTACGCCTTCAGCCTCCAGCAGGGCGCTGAGGCGAACCCGGATCGTCGCGGCTTCGCCATCGGCCTGGTCACCGCCGCCTATGCCCTCGGAGCGGCGCTGGGCGCCCTGTTCCTGGATGCCCGAATCGAGGCGGTCGGAGCCCCGGGGGCGCTGCGCTCACTCGCTGTCGTCATCGTCGTGGCCGGCGTGGTCTCGGCGATCCTCCTCGCCACCGGGACACAGGTGGAACCTGCATCCGACCAACCCCCGCCTGCACGAACCCTCGCCGGCCCCAAGGACCTCGACCGACAGCTCCTCATCCGGCTCTGGACCGCCTACGGACTGGCAACCCTCGCCGGCCTGATGGCTCTCGGACACGCCGCAGCGATCGCCGAGGAGGCCGGTGGATCAGAGGGGGTCGGCGTGACGACCGTCGTCGTGGCCGGAATCGCCAGTGCCGCAGGTGGCACGTGGATCGCCTTCACCATCGACCGGGCCCGCCTGTCCTACCTGCTGATCGGCCTTCCGGTCGCCTCTGCCCTGGCCCTCTGCGTCGCAGCCACGGCCACCAGCGGAAACACGGCACTCCTCGGGCTCTCACTCGTAGCGCTCGTCTACGGAGCCGTGATCGCCGTCTACCCGTTCGCCGTCAACCGGTTGTTCGGCGAGCGTCGGTATCCGGCCGCCTACGGCCGTGTCTTCACGGCCTGGGGTTTGGCGGGGCTTCTCGGTCCGCTCGGTGCGGGCACTGTCTTCGATTCATCCGGTGGGTACACGGTGCCCCTGCTGCTGGCGGCGGTGGCGGCACTGTGCTCGGCCTTCGTGGCACGACGAATCCCCAATGGTGTCGATCCGGCAGGCCACGCGTGAACCGTCATCCGACCTCGACGAGCCATCCTCCAACTGGCCGGACCATCGTCGCGCTCCGCTGTCTTCGACTCAGGACACCGCATGGTGCGGGTGGGCGAGACACCATGACAGGTGCTTGGCTGGGCGGGTGGACGACCTGACCAGCCACCTCGCAGAACTCGAGGAGAAGGGCTACACAATCCTCGAACGGATCATCGACGATGACATGGTCGAGGGCCTGCTGGCCGACGTTCGACGGCTCGAGACCAGCCTGGAGCGGACGCCCGCCGACAACCGCTTCGAGGGCAATCGCACGACACGTACCTACAACCTGCTGGCCCATGGTGCGATCTGGCAACAGGTCCCCGTGCAGCCACAGGTGCTCGAACTGGTCGAGGGCGTCCTCGGCCCGCAATGCCTGGTGTCGTCGCTGGCCTCGATCTCGCTCGGCCCCGGCGAGACCGCACAGGTCATCCACGCTGACGACCAGATCCAGCCCCTCGCCAAGCCGCACGTTCCCACGGTCTGCAACGCCATGTGGGCCCTCACCGACTTCACGGAGGCCAACGGCGCCACTCGGGTCGTCCCCGGCAGCCACCGCTGGCAGAACCCCGACTACAACGCAGACCCGACCATGATCGAGACAGCCTGCGCCGAGATGCCCCGGGGATCGGTGTTGATCTGGCAGGGCAGCACCTGGCACGGCGGCGGCGCCAACACCACCGCCGATGAGGTCCGGATCGGGGTCTCCATGAACTACTGCGCCGGCTTCATCCGGCAGCAGGAGAACCAGCACCTCGGCATCCCCCCCGAGGTCATGGCCGGCTTCACTCCTGAGTTGCGTGCGCTCTGCGGACTCGACACCTACCGGGGCCTAACCGGCAACATCGAAAAACAGAGTCCCGCACACCTGCTCTACGGCGACACTCCGGACATGCCCCTCTGGGACTACGACCCGCTGGTCGACCAGTAGACACGCCCATGGCCCGCCGGCTCACCGACCATTCGGTCCTGACCTTCGACTGCTACGGAACTCTCATCGACTGGGAAACGGGCATCTGGGACGCCCTGCAACCCCTCCTCGCTGCGAACCCGCCCGCCGACCCCTCTCGTCGTCATGTACTCGGTGCATTCGACCGCTTCGAGGCCGCCCAGCAGGCCGCTACGCCCACGCTGCCCTATCCGGGCGTACTCGAATGCGTCCACCGATCTCTTGCCGAGGACTTCTCGCTGGAAACCTCGGCGGAACTCGATGCGGCCTTCGGGGCGTCGGTGCCGTCGTGGCCGGCGTTTCCCGACTCCGCCGACTCCCTCCTGTACCTCGCCACCCGTTTCGACCTCGTGATCCTGTCCAACGTCGACCGTGCCGGGTTCGCAGCATCCAACGCCAGGCTCGGGGTCGACTTCGATGCGATCTACACCGCCGAGGACATTGGGTCCTACAAGCCCAACCCGGCCAACTTCGAGTACCTGTTGGAGCACCTGGCCACCGACCTGGGGCACTCGAAGGCAGATGTCCTCCACACGGCCCAGGGCATCCGCCACGACCACGTCCCGGCCCGTCGAATCGGACTGGACAACGCCTGGATCGACCGGCAGCGCAGATCGGAAGCCGGCGAATCCGTCGACCAGGACCGACTCCCTGCGTTCGAGCACGTGTTCTTCTCGATGGCCGAGATGGTGACAGCGGTAGAGGACGAGTCCCCCACCGAGTGACCCCTCGGGGAGCATCCTGCAGAGTGCGGATACCGTCCCCGCATGGAACTCCTGGTGACAGCCACAGCGCGTGACGGAGCCGGCGTCGCCCGCGCCGAGGACGGACGTGTCGTCTTCGTCGAAGGGGCGCTCCCGGGGGAGACGGTCACGGCCGAGGTCACCCAGATCGACAAGCGCTGGTCTCGTGCCCGGGTGCTCGAGGTCCTGGAACCGTCGCCGGAGCGTGTGCCGATTCCCTGCGCCCACCAACTCGAAGGCTGCGGTGGCTGCGACCTGATGCACGTGGCCGCAGATTTCCAACTTCGCATGAAGGCGTCGATCGTGAGCGAGCAACTCCTACGAGCCGGGGTCGAAGCGCCCGACCCGTCCCTGACGACACTCCGGGATGACCACGGACGCACCACCGTTCGGGCCGCAGTGGTCGACGGGCGTGGGGGCTACCGGGTCAGGGGCTCTCACGATGTCGTCGTGCCCGAGGCGTGTGGTGCAATCGATCCCCTCGCCGAACAGATCCTTGTCGAGGGTCACTTCGGCGGCGCCGACGAGGTCACGATCCGCGTTGGCAACCGCACCGGCGACCGACTGGTGCTGGTCACCGGCACTGATGAGGACATCTCCGTTCCCGACGATGTCCTCGTCGTCAGCACAGACGACCTCGCTGGTGGTCGGAGGGCCTGGATCCATGAGGAGGCGGCCGGTCGCCGTTGGCGCATCTCGGCACGCTCGTTCTTCCAGAACCGCCCCGCCGGGGTCGACGCACTCGTCGCAGAGGTTGGCGCGATGGTCGATGCACTCGGCGGGCTCGGACAGGAGGAACCCCTGGTCGATGCCTATGCCGGCATCGGGATCTTCACCGGAACGATCGGCCGGGGTCGGACCGTCTATGCGATCGAACGGAGCAGGGACTCGATTGCCGATGCCCGAGTCAACCTCGACGGGAGCGACGTGAAGATCGTCAACGCTCCGGTCGAGAGTTGGAAGGCGCAGCCTGCCGCGATCGTGATCGCTGATCCTGCACGCGAAGGCCTGGGGAAGGCAGGAGTGGACGCCCTTGTGCGCGCCGACCCACAGTTGTTCGTGCTGGTCGGCTGCGAACCGGGCTCCTTCGCCCGAGATGCCGGCCTGTTGTGCACCGTAGGCATGCGGCTCGAGCACCTGGCCGTCGTCGACCTGTTTCCGGACACCACCCACGTCGAGACCGTCGGCGCATTCGTACGCGCCTGATCGATCCTCCCCCGGAGGGGCTGTCCGGGGTCAGTCCTGCGGCCCGTGGTGCCGTCCGTGCCGGAGGGGTTGCTTGAGCGCCCCCAGTCATCGTCCTACGGCTCCAAGTCGGTCATTCCTTTTATCGACCAAGCCGCTCCACCAGATCGTTACCCGACTTAGGATCCGTGTATGGGCGACTCGAACACGCTTGCCGATGACGACTCCCGTGTCGTGGCTGACGCACAGGGCCGCCTTGCCGACCGATCGCTGCACGAGCACACGAAGCGCCTGGCACCCAACATGTACGAGGTATGTGACGGAGTTTGGTGCCTTGTAGGCAACGGCCTGTCAAACCAGACGTTCGTCCGCGGTCCTGAAGGCATCATCGCGATCGACACCGGCGAGTCGGTGGAGGAGATGCGGAGTGCCTTGGAGCATCTGCGCCGAGTCACGACAGAGCCAGTGGTTGCGGTGGTCTATACGCATTTTCATTACGTCAGCGGCACAGTCGCGCTCACTGAGCATGAACCGATCACCGCTATCTGGGGACATGAGCGCATCGCCCAGAATCTTGAGCGGGCCACGATGGAGATTGCACCTGCTTACAGTCGTGGACTCGTTGAGCAGTTCGGCATCCAGCTACCTGACGAGGGGCCTGACGGACTCGTCAATGTGGGATTGGGCCTCGCCTACCGCATGCCACATCACTCGCCGTCGACACCTGGCTACGTGGCAGCCGACCATACCTTCGGGGAGCCAGTCACGGTAAGCCTCGCAGGACTGGAGATGCGAGTAACACCGGCGCCTTCCGATGCCGACGACTCGGTCACTCTTTGGTTCCCGCAACTCAGTGTGGCGGTTCACAACCTGGTGTGGCCAGCACTGTTCAACATATTTGCTATTCGGGGGGAGGAGTACCGCGATCCTCGGGTGCTGCTCAACGGACTTGACCACCTCCGTTCCCTCGAGGCCGAGCACCTCGTGGCAACCCATGGCCCTCCCTTGTCGGGGAACCAGGAAATAGCGCGAAGGGTGACCGCCTATCGCGACTCGATCCAGTTCTTGTGGGATCAGACCGTCCGCTGGACGAACCGCGGAGCGACGAGTTCAGAACTCGCGCACCGAATCCGTTTGCCGGCGATGTACGACGAGGACTGGTTGACACAACAGCATTACGGCTTGGCGGAACACCACGTCCGTCAGATCCGGACCGGCCTCTTCGGATTTTTCGACGGCGACCCGGTAGGACTACTTCCACTTGAGACGACCGATGAAGCAGAGCGAATGGTCTCAGCAATGGGCGGTGCGGAGAAAGTGAGGGGGCTCTGCGTCGAGGCGCTCGATGGGACGGACAACGATCGCCGTTGGGCCCTGTCATTAGCCGGCCGTCTCGCGCACCGGCCAGGTGCGACGCAACAGGACCAACGACTGCTCGCTGACGCTCTTCGGACAGCGGCTCGGCGCACGACCTCAGCCAATGTTCGCAACTGGTGCCTCACAAGGGCTCTCGACCTCGATGGCAGCATCGACGTGTCGAGGCTGAGAACGCACCGATTTAGTCGGCGACAGGTAGCACGGTGGTCTCTTGATTCAGCGGTATCTGTGCTCCGGGTTCTCGTTGAGCCCGACCGGCTTACCGGTGTCGACCTACACCTGGCTGTGGTACTCGACGATGAACGTACGGGTATCCACTTTCGGAACCACATCGCTTGCCCGACGGACGGACGCGATGCCGAGGCGGCGCTTCTGGGACGCAGAGACGTTTGGGATCAGATCCTCACAGGTTCGAGCGACGTTCGTACCGCTGTGGACTCCGGCGATTTGTCAATCGAGGGCGACACGGCACGGGTGTTCCAGGCTCTCGCGGCGATTGACCACCCGGGGTTTGAATGACCGAACGTTTGCCAAGACCCTCAGAGCCTTTTAGTGGGCACATTGCACGCTTGCTCCGTGACTCCGAACCACGCCGACTGCATCGAGCCACTGCTCCCTCCGATGCTCCAAACGTCTTGCTCGTCATGCTCGACGACGTGGGATTCGGCTCGTTCGCTTCTTTTGGCGGGCCAGTTCAGGCCCCCGCGTTTCAAGGGGTTGCCGACCGGGGACTGCTGTACAACCAATTCCACACCACAGCTTTATGTTCACCGACAAGAGCCGCACTGCTCACCGGGCGGCAACACCACGCCGTCCACATGGGGGGAATTACCGAGATCGCCAACTCGTTCCCCGGCTACGACTCAGTAATACCTACAGAGGCTGCAACCGTGGCCCAGATACTGCAGATGTCGGGTTACGCGACCTCCTGCTTCGGCAAGTGGCATTTGACGCCGTCGTGGGAGCAGGGTCCCGCTGGCCCCTTCGAGCGCTGGCCGACCGGAATGGGCTTCGACCGCTTCTACGGGATCATCGGAGCTGAAGCATCGCAATGGGAGCCAGCCGTCTATGACCAGACCACACCAGTTTCACCACATGTCGGGAGACCCGGTTACCACCTCACTGAAGACTTAGCGGACCAGGCGGTCACTTGGATCGACCGCCACCGCGTATCAGCGCCTGATCGTCCGTGGTTCTGCTACTTCTCGACTCCAGCGGTGCACGCCCCGCATCATGCTCCTAGTGAGTGGATTGAGCAGTTCCGAGGAGAGTTCGACAGCGGGTGGGATGACCTCCGTACTCGGATCCACGCGGATCAACTCCGCTTGGGCGTGATTCCAGCAGGCACTGCTCTCACCCGAAGGCCCGACGAGATCCCGGCGTGGACGGACTACCCGGAGCGCTACCAGCCAGTCGCAGCTCGGCTAATGGAATGTTTCGCTGGTTTCCTCGCCCACACCGATCACCACATCGGTCGGGTAATCGATGCCGCCAGAAGGGAGGAGCGTGAAACCCTCATCATTTATCTCTCCGGCGATAACGGTGCCTCAGCCGAGGGCACCATCCACGGAGCTTGGAGCGCTCCATCGTTCCAGAACGGGGTACATGAAGACCCTGAATGGCTACTCGAGCACATGGATGATTTCGGCAGCGCTAAGTGTGAAAATCACTTCAACGTCGGTTGGGCGTGGGCCCTCGATTCGCCGTTCCAGTGGATGAAACAGGTTGCTTCGCACTTTGGGGGGACAAGAAACGGACTCGCTATCGAATGGCCGGGCACAATCACCGACGGAAAGGGACTGCGATCTCAATTTCATCACGTGGTTGATATCGCTCCGACAATCCTGGAAGCCGCCGGCATCGACGCCCCAGAGGCAGTGAACGGGATCGAACAGATCCCGATGCACGGGACGCCAATGGGCTACTCATTCGCAGCGGACGGAGCGAGTCGCCGTACCACTCAGTATTTCGAGATTCTCGGGAACCGGGCGATTTACAACGACGGATGGATCGCGTCCTGCTTCCACGGCCGTGTGCCGTGGATCAGGATGGAGGGGTTCGAGTTCGACGGGCCCCATGAGCGTTGGGAGTTATACGACGTAGAGAATGACTTCTCCCAGGCGGTCGACCTCGCATCAGAACATCCTGAGCGCCTCGCGGAGTTGGTGGAGATGTTCGATGCCGAGGCACGCAAATTCGGTGTGTATCCATTACGTGATGCTGGCTCGCCGCGAAGCGCAGAGCTTGCGGTACCTCACGCGCTCGGCGGGCTGAGGAGGATGACCTACACCACAGCGCACGTGAGATTGCCCGAAAGCACCGTGGTACGGCTGAAGAACTGTTCTTGGCGAATCTCCGCCGAGGTAGTAGCCGCCATCGACGATCAAGGCGTTGTCGCCTGCCAGGGCGGAAACATGTCCGGATGGTCGATGTGGCTAGATGGTGGACGGCCCCGGTTCACCTATAACTGCTTCGGTCACGATGTGACAACGGTGACCGGTCCCGTGCTCGCCCCCGGAACCCATCTGGTCGAGGCGTTGTTCGACTACGACGGCGGTTTCGGTCAGGGCGGCGAACTTGTCCTGGTAGTGGACGAGAGCGCAGTTGCACACGCTCGTCTCGAGCGGACAGTTCCGATCGTGTTCTCGATCAGTGGCGAAACCTTCGACGTCGGTACGGACACCGGATCTCCGGTAGGACCGTATCCTTCGGACTTCGTGTGCTCGGCGAATATCGTCGGAGTTACGCTCGCCCGCCTCGATGAACCGGGGGATGCGGTACGAGCCGCCGAACTCGAGGGCCTTTTCCGCGCTGGGTTGAGCACCCAATAACCCTGCAGAATCCACGCCCCACTCCCCTTCCCGCCAAATTCCCATCGGTCGCCTGGATCGACCAGGCCCAACGTGGCGCCCTCATCCACTCAAACTAGAAATACCTCAAACGGCTTGGCCGGTTGCGCCCTCGGGCAGTTGCGTTCCCGCTCTCAGAGCCAGGTCTGGCGAATACGGTGTCAGCCTGATGAGAATCTCCGGCAGGTCCAGGAGGATGACCCCATGACCGATCGATCCACCGTCATCGAGGCAGCCGAGAAATACCTGTTTCACGGGCTCATCGAACAGGACGGCACGAAGGTTCCGTTGGCCGAGAACGTGGTCCGCATCGAGCAGGGCAAGAACACCGGCGACGGCCGGGATGCACTGGTGGCGGCGCTGGCCAACGTCGGCAAGGGCATGATCGAGGGCGTGCGGAATGTGCGCTGGATCGTCGAGGGCGAGCAGGCGGTCGCGTTCTACGACCTCGATCTCAACATTTCGGATCTGCCCGTCCTCATCGCTGAGCGATTTCGCGTCGTCGACGGTCTCATTACTGAAATCGAAGTCCTGTTCCATGCGCAGGCGCCGAGTCCGGTGGAGAAATGAGGCGGCTTGAAGGCAAGATCGCGATCGTGACGGGGGCCGCTCGCGGCTCTGGGGAACTGGCGGCGCGGCGACTGGTCGCCGACGGTGCGAAGGTCGTCATTGCCGACCTGCTCGACGACCGGGGCAAGCAGGTGGCCAACGATCTCGGCGACGCCGCACGTTACGTTCACCTCGACATCAGCGACGAAGACCGGTGGCAACAGGTCATCGATTTCTGCATCGACACATATGGCGGCCTGACGACCCTGGTCAACAACGCTGCCGTCCTGCACGTGCGACCAATCGAGCACACGACGACGACCGACTTCGCGCGACTGCTCGAGGTGAATATTGTGGGGACCTTCCTGGGCGTTCGGTCCGTGATCGAGCCTCTTCGGTCGCGTGGAGGTGGGTCGATCATCAATGTGGCGTCGATAAGCGGCCACCATCCTGCCGCCGGTACGTCTGCCTACGCCGCAAGCAAGTTCGGTGTGCGCGGCTTGACCAAGGTAGCGGCCCTCGAGCTTGGCCGATATGGGATCCGTGTCAACGCGATCAACCCGGCGATGGGCAACCCGGAGATGGTGATGGAGTCGCTGCCGGCCGACATGGACACGTCGGGCCTTGGCAAAGGCGCCGCCCTCAGCGGCGGGCAGCCGATCTTGCGTGAGGGAGACATGGCCGACGTCGCGAATGCCGTGGCCTTCCTTGCCTCGGATGACAGTTCGTTCTTCAACGGCGCCGACTTCGACCTGGACGGAGGGATCACGGCCGGTAGCCACTTGTTGGGCGGCATTCCGGGCGCGCCGCGTGAATGATCTCCGGACGGCCCCAGTCAACGCCATCACGACCCCAGGCCAGCCGTCCTTTCCTCTGGTCAACCCCTTGTGCGAGACCGCCATGCCACCCCGTGGCTGGATGCCTGCAAACGCCTGATTATCTTCGGGCCATATCGAATGAAGAGCCGTCGCGGCCAAGCCGTAGCGATGACCTGCCCTATCGGCTGATCGAGCACGTCTGGATTCCGATGTCCGACGGCATCCGCCTGTCTGCGCAGCTCTGGCTTCCCATGGGAGCAGGGCACGAGTCGGTCCCTGCGATCCTGGAGTTCATCCCGTACCGCAAGCGTGACGGTGCAGCCCTTCGCGACCACGCCAACCACGCCTGGTTCGCTGCCCATGGCTATGCGTGTGTCCGACCCGACATGCGCGGGCACGGCGACTCCGAAGGCCTGATGACAGACGAATATTCACCACGCGAGCAAGAGGATGCCACCGAGGTCATCGAGTGGATCGCCGACCAGGACTGGTGCACTGGAGCTGTCGGGATGATGGGGATCTCGTGGGGCGGGATCGCCAGCCTTCAGGCTGCTGTCCGGCAACCCCCGGCACTGAAGGCAATCATCCCGGTCGGTGCATCTGTCGACCGCTACTACGACGACGGCGGCTATCTGGTGGGGGGCTACCCGGGACAGGGCCTTGGCTGGGGTGCCGTAATGTTCGGCTACTGCATCCGCCCACCGGACCCGGCTGTCGTCGGGGACGCTTGGCGAGCCATGTGGCGGGAACGGTTCGACAACACGCCGATGTTCCTCGCGTCCTGGCTTGAGCACCAGCTCCGGGATGAGAGCTGGACGCAGGGGTCGGTGTGCGAGCAGTACGACCGAATCCAGATCCCGGTCCTCGCTGTCAGCGGCTGGAACGACTGCTGGCCCAACACGGTCCTGCGCCTCCTCGAGAACGTCGATGCGCCCTGCAGGGGCGTGTCGGGGGCGTGGGGTCACGTGTACCCGAACCTCGGTGTTCCTGGACCCGGCATCGACTTCCTCGGCCTGGCATTGGCCTGGTGGGACCGATGGCTGCGCGGCATCGACAACGACGTGATGGATGCCCCGCCCCTCGTCGCCTACCTGCAGGACAGCCACGGCCCGACACCCGAGGGGACCGCTCGACCCGGTAGATGGGTGGCCGTCGGCACGTGGCCGTCACCGGAAGTCAGCGCCATGACCCTGCACCTCGCACCCCATGGCCTTGACGAAACCGCCACCGTCGGAGTTTCCGAAGTCGAAGTCTGCTCACCGGTTTGGACGGGCCTCACAAGCGGTGAGTACATGCCGATTGCCGGTGTCCGTGAGTTGCCCGACGACCAGGGATCGGACGATGCGGTGTCCGCATGCTTCGACGGCCCGGTACTCGACCAGGGACTTGAACTACTGGGTACCCCGCTGGTTCACCTCCGGGTGTCTTGCGACCGTGACGAAGGCCTCGTGGTGGCTCGCCTCTGCGACGTCGGTCCCGACGCAACATCCACGCTCATGAGTTACGGGATCCTGAATCTGAGGCTCCGCGATGGACGTGACCGTGTCGCCGAAGTGAAGCCCGGGGAGGCGATGGAGGTCACCGTCCGCCTCAACGATCTCGGGTGGAGGATTCTTCCCGGCCACCATCTGCGCCTTGCCCTCTCCACCCAGATGTGGCCTATGGCCTGGCCGTTGGCACAAGAGGCCACCCTGAGCATCGACCTGGCCACCAGTCATCTTGAGTTGCCGGTCTTTCGCCCTGGGAGTTCCGGGACTCCACCGCCAAACCTGGGAGAACCGCAGGCTGCCGATCCACTGCCCCATCGCCTTGTACGTCCAGGATCCGGATCGCGACGCCAAGCCCACGACCCCTTGAGCAAGGAGTACCTCCTCGAGGTCGAGGTCGACGCCGGTGAGGTCGAGTTTGAGGCCACTCGCCTTCGATACTCAAACCAGAGCGCTCAGCGATACCGAATCGTCGAGGGCGATCCGCTCTCGGCTTCCATCGAATATCGGGCTGACTTCGCGTTTGCTCGGGATGATTGGCAAGTGCGTACCGAAAGCCTGTTGGCTGTGACCTGCGACGCAACCCAGTTCCACCTCGATGGCCGCATTACCGGCTACGAGGGAACCAGGGTCGTCTCCGAACGCACATGGGAGGAGCACATCCCGCGTATCGCCTACTAAGAGTCTGATCCCCATCGATCTGTCTGGAGGCTTGTCCCGCGGTGGGAATCGAACGCCATCGACTTTGAAACGGCCCGTGAGGACAGAAACTCTGCGTGTGCTGTCGGTCGTTCAACCGCCGACGACAACGAAAGCACCCTTGAAGGTTCATGCCTGATCCCGTCCTCCCGACAACGGGTACGACGACTTCAACATCGAGATTCACGGCATGCGACCTGCCGACACCTCTGATGCGCCGGACTTAGACCACGTATGGCCCGAAGTGGCCGACCTGATCGGTGGTCGACTTGCCATTGCCCGCAACACGGCGGAACGCGGTGCATACTGCTGCCTGTGTCGGTGATCTACGCGGTTCTCTCGACATTTTCAATCGCATTGAGTGACTTCTTCGCGTCTGGCGTCACTAAGAGAGAGCGCGCCAGCGAGGTCACTTCGACGGTGCTACTTGCCGGTGTTTTCGTAATGGCGGTCGTCGCCGTGTTCTGGTCTGGCAACCCAACAACCTCTGACCTGGCACACGGGACTCTCGCCGGAGCCGCCAACAGTGTTGGCATTTTGTTGTTGTTTGTCGCGTACTCCCGCGGGTCGTTGCGAACCGCGGCGCCAACTGCAGCAGTAGTGATGTCTAGCGTCCCGGTGTTGTGGGACCTTCTCGTTTCGGGTGCCTCACCGTCGACGGTCACCTCGATCGGCCTCGCGTTGGGCGTTGTCGCCATTGCGTTGTCGTCCTACGAGCGTGGAGATCCTGGTGACGGGTCGGCCGGCCTCTTCGTAGCGGGTTTGGCCGGGGTCGTCTTTGGCATCATGTTGATCCTGCTCAGTTACATCGGGGACGACGCTGGCGGTTCACCGCTCTTGCTCCAACGCGTCGTGGCGTTTCTTATTGCGATCTCGGTCACTCGCGCTACCGGACCTCGGCTCTTTCCGAGGGAGCGGAGCGCCTTCATCTCTTCGTTCGTGGCTGGCATCTTTGCGATCGCAGCAGTGGTCCTGTTCGTTCTTGCCCTCAGAGGCGGGAGCCTCGCTGTGGTGAGCGTCGTGTCCTCGCAGTACGCGGCGGTGGCCGTGCTCCTTGGTGTTGCCATACGAGGCCAGAAAATGTGGTGGTGGCAGGCATTAGGGCTCGGTGGATCAAGCCTCGCGGTCGCCTTGATCGCTATTGGGTAGGGCGCCCGGTTCGACAACGGCCGCCCGGAGGCTGTCCGTCAACCATGCGTAAAGCGCCATCAACTCGACGCTGTCCGTCGCGGCAAGTCACTCGAAGAAGTTTCCCCGCCCAACTGACCTGGACAATGCAGACTGGACTTGACCTAGGCCTGCCCACATCTACACGTGGGGGTTGACGGCCACCCCCACCACCCAGGGGGGTATGGCATCAAGGTCGGACCACAACTGGAAGTCTTCTAGCCAAGTTTCCGGTTAGGTGAAAATTAGGGCTATGGCAGAGTGGCGGCGACTGGGTGTCCCACCCGATCAGACCGGGGTCGGTGCGGTACCGAGGAAGCGCTCCCCGTTGCCGGCGTAGAACGCCTCGACCGCGGCCGGATCGACCCCGTCCATGGTCGCCTCGAACTTCCGGATCGGATCGCTCGAGCCCTCGGGATGGGGGTAGTCGGAAGCGAAGCAGAGCATGTCGGGACCGAGCTGTTCAATGAGCCAGCCGACCGGCTCGCCGGCGAACGGCGCAAAGCGGACGCGCTCGCGTGCGATGTCGGAAGCCCTGCGGCTCCGAGGAGCAACACTACGGGTCGACCGTTCCACGAAGTCGAGCTTGTGGAGCCAGCCCGGCACCCACGAGGCCCCATGCTCGAGCGAGAGGCACCGCAGGCCGTCGTGACGCTCGAAGACCTCGTCCAGGATCATCGCCGACAGGAACAGCTCGGCCGAGTTGTGCATCGCGACGAGACCTAGGTTCGAGTCCGGCGCATCACCGCCCACAGCAGTGGAGACCCGGCCGTTGTTCTTGAAGCTCGGCGAGACGGGGTCGTAGTGGCCGTTCACCGCGATGTGCACCAGCAGCGGCACGTCCTGTTCAGCGAAGCGAGCCCAGATCGGATCGAAGTCGGGATGCGTGAACGAGCGTGCTTCGGGATCAGCCTCGTTCGTGTCCACCATGACCGTGTAGCAACCATCGACGAACGCCTCGTCGAGGAGTGCGCCGGCAACGTCGGGACCGAGTGAGAGTGGCACGTACCCTCCGGCGAGCAACCGATTGTCGTGGGCACAGAAGCGGCCCATCGCGCGGTTGTGGACCCGGGCACCGATTTCGAGCGCCTTTGCGTTGTCCTCGTGAGCGATCTGGTGGAACGAGAACGTGCCGAGGACGATCTGACGCTCGAAGCCGAGGACGTCGAGGGCGTGGGACCGCTCGGCCGGATCGAACGCACCGAGGCGGGACCACGGACTACGGCTGATGTCGAACATGCCCGCTTCGAACTTGGCCATCAACTCGGGGTCGGCCTTCCGACGATCGAGGTGCTCACGGCCCCGCTCAATGGCCTCCAAAGAGACAGGCAGGTCTGTCTGTGCCTCCATCGGCCGGATAAAGGCGGCTTCGTCGTCGGTCGCGACAGCGCGAAGGAAGTCGTCGAGTTCGAAGAGGTGGCTGTCGACGTCGATGATCCGTCGGTTTCCTGCATACGTCATGCCGGTGCGTCCCTGTTTGGCTGGCGGAAGCGAACCTCACTCTACGTGTGGTGTCGGAGGGGGGACTTGAATCCCCCCAGTCAACGCCATCACGGCCCCAGGTCAGTCGGTCTTGCCTTTGCCGTACAAGGTCACCCGCTCATTCGGTTGCCGCTCAACTAATCATGTAGTAGGTCGTTCCGGCTTCCTGGTGCTCGTGGAAACCGGTTCCCTTGGCTTCGGCCGCCTCTGCCGCTGCTTCATGGGTCGAGTAGATCTCACCTTCGCAACCGTCGATCTTCCCCATCTCGCCATCCTCGAACGCGCGATCTTCCCCGGCTGGATCGGCGGGTGCCTCGATCGGAGCATCGGCTGGGTCTTCGCTGAGGGCCGACACGCCGCCCACCGACAGCGAGAACACTGCCAAGGTGAGGGCTGCCACCAGAGAGACGAGAATGCGCACGCTTCGATTCTAGATCCAACGGCCGACTCACGCCAGCGCAGCAGGACAGCCAGAAGGGCCTCCAGGCTGCTGTCAGGGTGTGTCACCCCCGTGGCTGCCTGCGTGGCTGCCTGGCGGAGTCGGGTCAGTTGTTGAGGATGTGCCGGTAAGGGCCGTCCGGATGGAGGTACTCGGTCAACTCCTCGTAGTCGATCTCTAGGTGGTCCGAACTCGACCCGCAGCACCCTCCCGGAAACCAGACGGTGTAGGGCTGGGCGTGCAGTGCAAGGGTGTCAGGACCCATGGTGAAGTCAAGCGACCTTACGAACTCGACAGTCAACGGTCCGACCAGCCACTCGTCGGGATCCTCACCGCTTTCGACCCAGCGGCGGCGGATGACCTCTACGAGTTCGGCCTCCCAAACCGAGCCGTCCTTGAACAAATCAGGAAGATCGAAGAGCATTCGCGATTTGTAGTCACTTGCCGACATGTCCGGATGGCGGTCGCCAAACACGTCGAAGTTCAAAGTCGCCACAGGGCTAGCAGTCGTGTTCGCACACGGATGGTTCTGGCCAAATGACAGGTACACGCTGTGTAATCCGTCGTTCGAGTAGGGAACGACGCCACTGATGGCAAGGTAACCGGGGTAGCCACAGCCACGGTGTTGTGTCTGATCTGAACGTTGCTCTTCTCCGGTGAGCCTTAGTTCTGAGAAGCGGTCACGTGAATCGATGAAGTAGTCGAGAATCCCTCGAGCCACCACTGAGCGAACCTCTGAGTTGATCACCTCTGCTGCTTCCCCGGTCTTAAGCGGGTACTGAATCCGCAACCGATGACTGAACCAGAACTCCTCTGAGTCGAAATCGCAGGTGATCTGAACCACCAACTCTTCGAAGCCACCGACCTCTGTCTCCCAACCGGCACCGCCCCAACCCTCCCATCCCCTTTCAGGGGAATCAGCCGACAAGAGTTGCTCTTCGCACACCTGCCCGTCGGGCAAGAATTCAGCGATCGCTGAAAGCACTAGCAGTTCATCGGAAACCGTTGTTGCGCTAGAAGCAGGCGCCGCTGATGTCTCCGTCGTCATTCGTGCCGCAGTAGTCGTGGTTGAAGGAGTGGTTGTCGGTGCCTGAGTCGTCGTCGGCCTTGCAGTCGTAGTCGGTGGGACAGTGGTCGCGGTTGGCGGCAACGTCGTGGTTGGCGGCAACGTCGTGGTCGTCGTGACCACGGTTGTGGAGGGTTGCGCTTCCAACTCAGAATCACCGGATCTGCTGCACCCAGCAATCAACACCACCGCAACCAGTAGCCCCGCAACCGTCCTCATGCCCCACGTTACGTCCCTCGACCAGCAGGACAGCCAGAAGGGCCTACGGAGGGCGCTACAGCGGTGTCGGAGGGGGGACTTGAACGCCCCCAGTCAACGCCATCACAGCCTGCGGAACAGGGTCTGGTTGAGGAGCTGCCAGATCTCGGAAGTGACATCGCCGCCCGTCAAGTCACCTCTCGGTGCCGAGCCGAGACGGACCACGACTGCTTGGTGACTTCGAGTTACAAGGCAGAACTGGCCCATCGCACCGAGGGCGGCAACTGTGTCGGCGGGTGCGTTGGGGATCAGGACACTGTCGACAGGGTCTTCCACCAAGGGTCGGAGAATGGGCCGCTGGCCGTTCAACCACCAGAGCAGGCCGTAGGCACGGTTCAGGTCCTGAGATGGCGTCAGGAGTTCGGTCAGCGACTCTGCTCCGAGCACCCGACGGCCAGCCACGGCCCCCTTGTTCAGCACCATGTTCCCGAGTCGGGCCAGGTCGCGAGCTGAGGTGAGCAGAGCCTCGATTGGTCTGCCGTCGAGGTATGTCATTCCCGCCCGTTCGATCCAGGTCGAATCCTCCATCCGCAGCGGCCCGGCCAACCAGTCGTCGGTCAGATCTTGGAGCGTCCGTCCCGATGCGGCTTCAAGGAGCGGTTTGAGTTGGTGCCACGTAGGACCGAGGCTGTACCACCAGCGCGTCCCCGGCGGGGCGGCATACGACATGTCATCACCCAGTCCCGACGTCATCGTAAGGAGATGCCAAACAGTGATGGCGACCTCTTCGTCGGGGGTCGCCTGGCTCCACCCTCGACCGAGGTGCTTAGAGACAGGATCGTCGAGTCGCAGCAGGCCCCGTTCGGCGCCGATCGCGACGAGAACGGCAATGACGCTTTTCTGACCGGAGGCGATGTCGTGCCGCATTCGGCCATCTGGCAGCGGTTCAAACGGAAGACCCGTCCCGCCTTCCGGCTCGCCGAGGTTCGGTGCACCGTCGAAACCGATCCAGCCCGGGGCATTGGTCGGCCTGTCGATCTCGATGACGGTCTCGCCTGCGACCTGGACGAGCAACGCCGTTGTCGATGTCTCATCAACCCAAGACTCCAGCGACGTATCACCCATCTCCGGAGTATGTCACGCCCGTTTAGTCAGTCGCCTCCTGCTTCCTCTATGTACAGGCGCGACGAAAACCGCTGTCAAACAGCGGTTCCCTACGTGTCGGAGGGGGGA
>CEWR01092623.1_pt1 | contig 44722 bp, 37 predicted proteins | sample 356321 | NCBI WGS metagenome assembly CEWR01 (sample SAMEA2621551, study PRJEB7988) | marine metagenome | biome: marine biome (ENVO:00000447); feature: mesopelagic zone (ENVO:00000213); material: "saline water (ENVO:00002010), including plankton (ENVO:xxxxxxxx)" | depth 790 m
AAAATCTAAAATCTAAAATCTAAGACCGGAATTCATCTTCAACATTAGTAACAATTCCTAGAGCGTCATTTACATATTTGAAAGTTGATAATAATTCTGGTTTTCCATTTACAATAGCAACATTATGTTCAAAATGAGCTGATGGTTTTCCGTCTTTTGTAAGTATGGTCCAGCCATCATTTAGTTGATTGATGCTTTTTGTTCCTAAGTTAATCATAGGCTCAATTGCAACGACCATTCCTTCAACGAATTTTTTTCCTCTTCCTCTTTTTCCGTAGTTAGGCATTTCTGGGTCTTCGTGCATTACACGTCCTAATCCATGTCCTACGAGTTCTCTTACCACTCCGTAGCCATGATCTTCAGCATGTTTTTGAATAGCATATCCCACATCTCCAACTCTATTTCCTGCTTTGAATTCACGAATTCCTTCGTATAAACTTTGTTTGGTAACTTCAAGTAGTTTTTTAGTTTCAGAGTCTATTTCTCCAACTTCAAAAGTATAAGCGTGGTCTCCATAAAAGTCATTTTTTAAAGCACCACAATCTATAGAAATAATATCGCCTTCAACCAGTACTTCGTTGTTAGGTATTCCGTGTACCACTTGTGAGTTAGGACTCATGCAAAGTGTGTTTGGAAAATCATATAATCCTAAAAACCCAGGAATAGCTCCATGGTCTCTAATAAACTCTTCAGAAAGTTTGTCTAGGTATAATGTGGTAACACCTGGTTTTACTTCTTGGGCAAGCATTCCTAAAGTTTTTGAAACAATTAGTGCGCTCTCTCGCATCAATTCTATTTCTTCTAAAGTTTTGATTATAATCATAAAAGGGCTATTTTTTCTAGGTGCAAAGGTACCTTAAATAAAATATTTCTAAAGTTAATTTTAAAAATTATTCAATTGAGAATTGAACATGTAAAATAGTTTGTTATTTAAAAAAGGAAAAGAAGCCTTTGGGTCTTTCTATTATTGCTTCTTCATCAAAAAAGTGTTGGTGTACTTTTCCCCAGCCAATGAAGCCACCTACATTTCGGTCATCAATAAATACGTCAGCGTTAATTTTACGCGCGGTTCTATTGTCTAAAATTTCTTCTGGGTAATTTTTATTGATGGCATAAAATTCAATTCCGTTTTTTTTGCAAAACAGAACAGCTTCATCGAGTTGTTTTCCAGTTCTTACCGTCCATAATATCAATCTATGTCCTTGTCTTTGAAGTCTTTGCATCGTATCGAAAGCGAATAATTGTGGGGGTCCAATTTTCGGGTAATTGTCAGTTGCAATGGTCCCATCAAAGTCAATAGCTATTATGGAATGTTTGTGTAAGGACATATTAAAGGAGTTATAAAAAAGCGAAGTTACGAAAAAAAAGCAAGGTTTTAAAATGAAAAAAAGGTGATTGAATTTAATTCAATCACCTTTTTTTGTAAACTATAAAGGCTGGATTACACTAAAGAATGTCTTGTCATTTCTTTAGGTTGATCAACTCCCATTATGTCTAGAATTGTTGGGGCTACATCACCTAGTACGCCGTCCTTTATGGATTTTAAATCTTTGTCGATCAAAATCATAGGAACTGGGTTTGTAGTATGTGCTGTATGAGGACTTCCATCAGGATTCATCATTGTTTCACAGTTACCATGATCTGCAATTAATAAAGTTGAATAACCGTTTGCCAATCCAGTTTCAATAACTGCTTTTGCACATTCATCAACAGTTTCGCAAGCTTTGATTGCAGCATCCATCATGCCAGTATGTCCAACCATATCTCCATTGGCAAAGTTCAAGCAAACAAAATCTGCTTCTCCTTTTTCTAAATCTTCACATAAAGCTTCTGTCAGCTCATGAGCACTCATTTCAGGTTGCAAATCATAGGTAGCAACTTTTGGAGAGTTTCTTAAAATACGAGACTCACCTTCAAACGGAGCTTCTTGACCTCCAGAGAAAAAGAAAGTTACATGTGGATATTTTTCAGTTTCTGCGATACGAATTTGTTTTTTTCCTGCTGCAGATAAAATTTCCCCTAAAGTATTTTTAATATTATCAGTATTATAAATCACATTGATTCCTTTGAAACTTGCGTCATACATTGTGATGGTCGTGTAATACAAGTCCAATTTTTTCATTCCAAAATCAGGGAAATCATTTTGTGACAATGCATTGGTCAATTCTCTACCTCTATCTGTACGATAGTTAAAGAAAAGAACTACATCTCCTTCTTTTATTTGTGCTTTTGGCAAACCATCTTCATTCGTTACGATAATTGGCTTATGGAATTCATCTGTTATCCCTGCTTCGTAATTAGCTTTGATTGCTTCAACAGGATCCGTGGTTTTTGTTCCAACGCCATTTACAACACCATCATAAGCTTCTTTAACTCGCTCCCAACGGTTATCTCTATCCATTGCATAGTAACGACCAGTAACAGAAGCGATTTCTCCCGTACTTTTTTTCATGTGTTCTTGAACATCATTGATGAAAAATGTTGCAGATTTAGGGTCGCAATCACGACCATCAGTAAATGCGTGTAGATACACATTGTCAACATTATTTTCTGTAGCAACATCTAAAATCCCTTTTAAATGATCAATATGAGCATGTATTCCTCCATTAGAAACCAATCCTAATAAGTGTACATCTTTATTATTTTCTTTGGCATATTTTAGAGTGTTAAGTAGCACTTTTTCTTTGCCTAATGTTTTTTCTTTAACAGCTTTGTTGATACGAGCTAAGTTTTGGTATACAACTCTACCAGCCCCAAGATTCATATGTCCTACTTCAGAATTTCCCATTTGCCCTTCTGGCAAACCAACATGTTCTCCATCTGTACGTAAAGTAGCATTAGGGTATTTATTATATAGAGCATCTATATATGAAGTTTTTGCATTGAAAACTGCGGATACTTTAGGGTCTTGAGTTACTCCCCAACCATCTAGTATCATTAAGATTACTTTCTTGTTCATGTATGAAAATTTTTATTTTTCAAAGATAAAAAGGTTTTATGAATAATTTTGAAATACTAGAAAATATTAACGAATTCGTTTGAGTATGCTGTAAACGAAATTGCTAAATGTTCGTTAGCTATTCTTCATTATGTTGTTAACAGTAACAAGTATTTTTTTTATGAGATTTTTTTATGAATGTTCGCTCAATGTACTTTTGCGCAATTCTATAATTATTCAACTTTATATTGATTTTTTAAGTTAAAGCACTAATCAGACTGCTTTGATTTCGTTATTGAATAGTTCGGATTTTAACTTTTACTTTAAAATAGAGTTTTTTTTATATAGTTATTCTTAATTTTGTTCTGAATAATCTAAAAAATTAAAGATGGATAATTTTGATAATGTAAAAATACAAGAATATTTAAAGAATGGTGCAGTTGTTTTAGACGTTAGAACAGATGCAGAATATGCACAAGGACATGCTCAAGGTTCGAAACATATAGTTTTAGATACGATTCCTGGAAATATTTCTACGGTAAAAGAATTTGATAAAAAAGTTATTGCAGTTTGCAGAAGTGGTGCCAGAAGTGGACAAGCGACTGATTTTTTAAAGCAACATGGTATTGATATAATCAATGGAGGACCTTGGGAAAATGTAGATCAGTATTTATAAAAAAATGTTGCTATAATTATTGAGAAACGATTTGGTGATATGCTGAATCGTTTTTTGTATTATATCTTGTATTCATTTCTGTGATTTCCATCCAATGTTCTCATAGCGTAAAAAAGAAACCCCAATACTGCCCCTGTTAACGTGCCCATATTTATAGGGTCGTAGTCATGTCCTGTAATAAGGTATTTGATGTAAAAAACGGCTGCTCCAATAAATAAACATCCAATAAAAAGTTTAAATGCAGTGACAGGCATGTTGGAATAGAATCCACAAATGACTCCTGTAATTATGGAACTAAGTGTTATTTTTGTGTAAATGATTTTTCCAAAAGTATAATCATTGACAAAGTATGCGCTAATTATCATACCAAGAATTGCACCTGCAATCAAACCAATACTTATCTTTTTCATTTACCTCGGATATTTATTGTAAATATACTAAAATATTTAATGAAAAGAATTAGACTGTTTGTTTTAAAATGAGATCGAAAAACTTTCATTTAAACTTTTTATTTTTTTAACTAGTTTTTCTTTAAATAATTTGTGCGCTTCCGATGCTGGATTGAAAGGTTTGTGAAGTAAGGCTTTTTGTATACTGTCGATTTTTTTTTGAAGTATTTCTGTTTTTTTAGAGATCCAAGTGTTTTTAAAAACATTCCAGATATAGTCTATAGCCACTTCATTCGGATGAACCATGTCTTTTTCATAAAAGCGATAATCTCTTAAGTCATCAAGAAGTATTTCATGAGACGGAAAGTAACTTGTTTCTTTGTCAGTTACTTGATGAATGCCTGATAAAAGATGTGCTTTGCTTAAAGAGTTTTCTATCATTCCGTCTTTTAAATGACGCACAGGGCTCACAGTAAGTACAATTGTAGTAGTAGGGTTTATGGCTTGTATCTGTTTTTTAATTCTTTGAAGACTACCGGTGACTTCTTCCATCGTAAGTATTTTTTTTTGAAATTCGTTTTGTGGAACTTTGTGACAGTTGGCAACTACTTGTTTGTTTTTAAGATGTTCATAAACCCAAGCTGTACCTAATGTTAGAATTAAATGTGTTGCGCTTTTGAGTTGTTGATGTGTTTCTTGAATACGGTTGTTTATATTCTTTAAAACTAGAGTGTAATCAGGGTTGGAAAAATCAGAATGATGCTTGTAACTATGCCATTGCTCGTTATAAAAAAACAAGTCTTCCTTGCTATATTCTTTTTGTGCAACACATTCTCTGATTGCATTTTCAATAGCTATTGGATTGAATAAAATTCCATATGGATTGGTAAGTGCATCAAATTTAAAATACCGGAATTTATTTCCAATGTTTTCTGAAAAACAAGACCCAAATAGAATGATTTTCGACGAGTAGTCAATTGTGTTTTTTTCAGTGTTTGTTTTGATGGGGGTTCTAAAAGATAAATTTTCCAAAAAAAAATGATTTAATTAACTACAGATTCATCGAGACTACAATTCCTTCATTATTTCGAATATTGAAAACAGTACCGTCTTCAAAAATCAAATATTGACCTTTTACACCTTTTAAAACACCTTCATAGCTTATGCTCTTTACAATGTTCAGACTTTTCACCTTGGTAGGGTATAGATTTACCGGGTAGTTTAGCTCATATGTTTTTTCACTGTCGTTAATAATATATGGTTTTACTTCTTCTGGTAAGTGTTCAATCAATTCTTGTTTTTTCTCAAGTAAATCGGCATCTGAAACTTCATTTTTCAACATTTTTTGCCAGCTAGTTTTGTCACTAACAAAACTTTTCAAAGCAACTTCTGCAACACCAGCTAAATATCTATTTGGAACTTCTAAAATTGCTAGGGCTTTGTTTGCTCCCTGGTCAATCCACCTAGTTGGAACTTGAGTTTTACGAGTTACACCAACTTTTATTTCACTTGAGAGTGCTAAGTATACGATATGAGGTTTTAATTGTACTGCTTTTTCATATTCTAAATTACGGTCTTCAATTCCTAAATGAGCTGTGCTTAATTCAGGCTTCATTATCCAATCTCCTGCTTGAGGTTGTGCGTAAAAGCAATCATAACAAAATCCTTGTCTGAATATTTTTTTCTGTTTGCCACAACACATGCATTGGTAGTTTTCAAACTGAAGTTCTATTTTTCTATCTAACAACTGATTAAAGTTTAAAAAATCATTTCCCATTTCTAGATAATATTCAATGGTGTCTGCATAGACAGTATTCATTTTTTTTAAAACTCCTTGGTATTTCATTTGTGTAAAATTGTATGGGTTTGAAACTATTTAGTGTTTTTGTTTGAAAAAAATCACTAAATTTAACCTGATAAAGATAGGTATGTATTTTAAGTTTAAAAAATATTAAAAGAGAAATACCAAACTTTAATGTGCTATTGGTTTTTGAAGTTTGTGACTTTAAAGTGTGTTAGAAAACGAGTATATTATTCTACTAAATTTGTCTTATGAAGTTTTTATTTGTCAATTCAATACTTTCCTGGTTCTTGAAAAAAAGAAAACATCAATTGGATTTATTTATAAAATATCCAAGTGAAGTACAGCATGAGTTGTTGAGTAATTTATTAAAGACAGCTAGAGATACGGAGCTAGGATTGCAGTACGATTTTAGAAGTATTTCTACACATGAGAAGTTTTCCAAAAGAGTTCCCATTCAAAAATACGAAAGCATTGAGCCAATGCTCGAAAGAACAAGAAAGGGGGAACAAAACATTTTTTGGCCTTCTCACATCAAGTGGTTCGCAAAATCTAGTGGTACCACCAATGCTAAAAGTAAATTTATTCCTGTAAGTGATGAGGCAATAGAATATTGTCATATGAATGTTGGAAAAGATATGCTTTGTTTATTTTTGAATAACAATCCAGAAGCAGATTTGTTTTCTGGAAAGAGTTTGCGTCTTGGAGGAAGTAGTGCGGTATATGAAGATAACGATACTTATTTTGGAGATCTTTCGGCTATTATTATTGAAAATATGCCTTTCTGGGCAGATTTTAGTAGTACGCCTAGTCAAAAAACAGCATTGATGAGCGAATGGGAGGAAAAAATGGACGCCATTATTCAAGAAACAATTCATGAAGACATAACAAGTTTGGCAGGAGTTCCTTCTTGGATGTTAGTATTGCTAAATAGAGTATTAGAAGTTACTGGAAAAAATAATATTTTGGAGGTATGGCCAAATTTAGAAGTTTATTTTCATGGGGGAGTAAATTTCACGCCATATAGAGAGCAGTATGAAAAGCTAATTCCTAGCGAAAAATTTAAGTATTACGAAACCTACAATGCATCTGAAGGGTTTTTTGCTATTCAAGATCAGAATAACGCTAATGAATTGTTGTTAATGTTGGACTATGGTATTTTCTATGAATTTATTCCAATGTCTTCTTATGCCGGTGAAAACTCGAGAGCCATTTCTATTGATGAAGTTGAGTTGAATGTAAATTATGCATTGGTGATTACAACAAACTCTGGTTTGTGGAGATACCTAGTAGGTGATACCGTTAAATTCACAAGTTTAGACCCTTATCGGATTCAGATAACAGGTAGAACAAAACATTTTATCAATGTCTTTGGTGAGGAATTAATTATTGAAAACTCTGAAAAAGCGCTTCATTTGGCATGTAAAAAACATAATGCTCAAATTTTAGAATATACCGTAGCTCCTATTTTTATGAAAGAAAAAGAAAATGGGGCACATGAATGGATGATTGAATTCAAAAAGAAACCCGAATGTTTAAATTCTTTTACTAGAGATTTAGACTTGGCGTTGCAAGAGATAAATTCTGACTACGAGTCGAAGCGATATAAGAACATGACATTGTCTTTGCCAAAGGTGCATATGTCCAGAGAGAAATTGTTTTATGATTGGTTTAAGGACAAAGAAAAATTAGGAGGACAGCATAAAATACCTCGACTTTCAAATAGTAGAAAATTGTTAGAAGAGCTCTTGGTTTTGAATGTAAAAGTATTAATCGATGCAGACAAGTAATAGTTTTGGATAGTAACTTTTGGTTACTTTTTTCTTTCTACTACATAGTTAATCATTGTTCTCAAAGAATTCTTGTATTCAGATTCAGAATACGTCTCTAAAAGAGTCAATGCTTTTGCTTGATACTCTTTCATTTTAATAGTAGTATATTCTATACCTCCATTTTCTTTTACAAATGAAATTACTTCTTTGACACGTCTCTTATCAGTATTATGATTTTTGATAGAATTAATCAACCATCTTTTGTCTTTTTCAGAACAAGTATTTAAGGTATGGATCAGAGGTAAAGTCATTTTTTGCTCTTTTATGTCGATACCAGTCGGTTTTCCAATATTACTTTCTGTATAGTCAAATAGGTCATCTTTTATTTGAAAAGCAATTCCAATCAATTCTCCAAAATCATGCATTTTGGAAATTTCTTCTTCACTAGCACCAACAGAAGCTGCACCAATAGCACAACATGCAGCAATTAAAGTAGCCGTTTTCTGACGGATAATTTCAAAATATACACCCTCAGTAATATCTAATCTACGTGCTTTTTCTATTTGAAGCAATTCTCCTTCGCTCATTTCACGAACAGCTACAGAGATTAGTTTTAAGATGTCAAAATCATCATTATCAATTGAAAGTAACAAGCCTTTGGAAAGTAAAAAATCACCAACAAGAACGGCTATTTTGTTCTTCCATAAGGCATTTATAGAGAAAAAACCACGTCTCCTATTACTATCGTCGACTACGTCATCATGCACTAATGTTGCAGTATGAATTAATTCTATTACAGAAGCTCCGCGGTAAGTTCTTTCAGTAAAATCGCCCTTAGAGACCATTTTGGCCACTAAAAAAACAAACATAGGACGCATTTGTTTTCCTTTTCTTCTAACAATATAATAAGTGATTCTGTTAAGTAAAGGCACTTTGGAAAGCATAGACTCTTTGAATTTATTTTCAAAAAGTTCCATTTCTGTAATGATAGGATGTTTAATCTGCTCTACTGCTTTCATTGAAAAAGATGTATGAGAATCTTTGTTTTATTAGAAATGTAAATTTAAAACATTCTCAATTAAATATTAAGCTTTTGTGCTTTTATTTGCCAATTGACCGCAAGCAGCATCGATGTCTTTTCCTCTACTTCTTCTTACGTTAACTACGATGTCGTTCATTTCTAAAACGCTTACATAATCGGAGATAGATTTTTTGCTTGCTTGTTGAAACATTCCATCGTCAATTGGATTGTATTCAATGATATTTACTTTGGAAGGGATGTGTTTACAGAACTTTACCAAAGCTCTAATCGACTCTTTGTTGTCATTGATTCCGTCCCAAACTATATATTCATAAGTGATTGCACGTTCGGTTTTTTCATACCAATACTCTAAAGCTTCTCGTAAATCTGCCAAAGGGAAGTTTACGTTAAAGGGCATTATTTTAGTTCGAATTTCATCAATAGCAGAATGTAGTGAAACAGCTAAATTAAATTTAACGTGATCATCTGCCAGTTTTTTAATCATCTTAGGTACTCCCGATGTAGATACAGTAATTCTTTTTGGAGACATGCCCAATCCTTCAGGAGAGGTAATTTTTTCAATTGATGCCAATACGTTTTTGTAATTCATCAACGGTTCTCCCATTCCCATAAAGACAATGTTTGATAATTTATGGTTGAAATACAATAAACTTTCTTGGTTGATCGCTGCTACTTGGTCGTAAATCTCATCAGGGTTTAAATTACGCATACGTTTTAAACGAGCCGTTGCACAAAATTTACAATCCAAACTACACCCAACCTGACTAGATACACATGCGGTGGTTCTGGTATCTGTTGGTATTAATACAGACTCTACAATTAAGCCGTCATGGAGTCTTACAGCATTTTTTACAGTTCCATCACTACTACGTTGCATATCATCAACCTCAATATGATTGATGACAAAGGTGGCTTCCAACATGTTACGTGTTGGCAAAGAAACGTTTGTCATATCTTCAAATTTATGAGCAGATTTAGACCATAACCATTCGTAAACTTGATTTCCTCTAAAGGCTTTGTCCCCGTTTTCAACGAAAAAGTCTCTTAGTTGTTCTTTTGTTAAGGCACGAATGTCCTTCTTTTTTGCTGTCATGTAGTCTGTAATTCTAGAAGTATTGCGATCGTAAAGATACTTCTTATTTATAAAAAAATCTCGTACCTTATGAGATACGAGATTTTAAATTATTTAGGTGTATTTCTTAGATGATTAACATTGCATCACCATAAGAATAGAATTTGTATCCTTCTTTTACAGCTTCTTCATATGCTTTCATCAAAAAATCATAACCTGAAAATGCTGCAGTCATCATCATTAATGTTGACTTTGGCGTGTGAAAGTTTGTAATCATGCAATTAGCAATACTAAAATCATGAGGAGGGAAGATAAATTTATGTGTCCAACCATCATAAGGGTTTAATCTTGCATTTGAAGAAACAGAAGATTCAACAGCTCTCATAACTGTAGTTCCAACAGCACAAATTCTTCTTTTTTTACTTAGCGTGTCATTTACCTTATCAGCAGATTCTTGTGAAATAATAATTTGCTCAGAATCCATTTTATGTTTAGATAAATCTTCTACTTCAACAGGACTAAAAGTTCCTAATCCAACGTGTAAAGTTAAAGATTCAAAATCTACACCTTTAATTTCTAAACGTTTCATTAAATGTTTAGAGAAGTGCATTCCAGCAGTAGGAGCTGCAACAGCACCTTCATTTTTAGCATAGATTGTTTGGTAACGCTCAGCATCACTTTCTTCTACATCTCTTTTAATGTATTTTGGAATTGGTGTTTCTCCTAATGCCGTTAGTTTCTCTCTGAATTCTTCGTAAGAACCATCGAATAAGAAACGTAAAGTACGTCCTCTAGAAGTTGTATTGTCAATTACTTCAGCAACTAAACTATCGTCATCTCCAAAGAATAATTTATTTCCAATTCTTATTTTACGAGCAGGGTCTACTAAAACATCCCACAGTCTGTTTTCAGCATTCAATTCTCTTAATAAGAAAACTTCAATTCTTGCTCCAGTTTTTTCTTTGTTTCCAAATAAACGAGCAGGAAAAACTTTAGTATCGTTTAATAACATTAAATCACCATCATCGAAATAATCGATCAGGTCTTTAAATTTTTTGTGTTCTATAGTTTGTTCTTTTCTGTTTAATACCATAAGACGTGCTTCGTCTCTGTGTTCAGCAGGGTATTCAGCTAATAATTCATCAGGTAATTCAAAATTAAATGCAGATAATTTCATTTGTATGTTTTAGAAAATGTTGGCAAATATACGATATCAAGATAGGCGTTGTCAAGTGATTCGCTATTTAATTTTAAATAATTGAAAAATAATATATTAGCAGGTATAAAAAAACGGAACAGCTATTAAATATCTGTTCCGTTTAGTCGTTTTAGGTGTACTTAAATCTATTGAAAATTAGAAAAATATACCTAAAATGTAGGGTGCGATTTGGAAACAAGTTCAGATTCATTTATAACAACGGAGTTGTCCCTATCGAAAATTGCTGAATAATAAAAAACCTAACAAACGTTTAGTGCTTGTTAGGTTTGGTCGTCTTTTGGTAAGAATTTATGCAAGTAGTAGTTGTGCATCAAATTCTTCTATTTCTGGGAGTTGAGTATTCATCATTGAAGCAATTGCTGTTTTAAAATAAAAAGCATCTCTTGCTGCATTGATAATTATACCAATAATAAAATGGAATGCCATAAATTCAAATTTTTCAGGAATATATGGAATGTCTATGTTTTTATTGGCTAATTTTGGTAATCTGGTGATTAAATTTTTAGCTTCTTCATCTGAAATACCCTCTTCGAGGCTACGAATTAAATCATACAATTCACCAGGTAAATTATTGTACAAAAAGTCGTCTATTGTTAGAACAATTTTAAAATATATTTTCTCATCTTTTCTTTCCCTTATAAAAGGGATATTTATTTTTTCGTTTATTTTTTCTGCTAATTCCTGTATTTCTTCTACAGTCATTTTAGTCCTTTCTGTCTCAGGAGCATAAAACTCTTTTAGCAATGTTTGAAATTCTGTTACTGTTAGTTCACTGATCTTTTTCATAATTCCTTTTTTTAAATTAGATACTTTATTGTCAATTGATTTTAAAAAAGATACTAGTTTGTTATGGTATGCAGGTTATTTGTTTTTTACAATTGCAGATTTCTTAAGAGCATCAGGCGTTGTCTCGCAAATGGGGCTTTCTTATACGATCATTGTCAAATATAATTTAGATCAACAATTAGTTATGATAGCAGCAACCTGTTTTGTTTGGTTTTTCTATTCATATTATAAGTATACAAAGGATATCTTTTTTTGTAAGAAAATCTTTAAGTATTTAGGAAGATCGGGTCCGTTTATCTACACTTTGTGTGCTGTTGATCATTTTCTTAATCTAAATTTAAATACAGAAATATGTTTACAATACTACTTAATTCTAATATCACTCGTTACTTTATTGATACACCTATATCTGTTTTATAAACAAATAATTCCTGTTTATTTAGCAGTTGCATTTATCATACCCGTAGTATGTATGGTTGTTTTTCTATTGAATCCAAGGTCAGTTTTCCTAAGTTGCTTTTCAGAATATTTTCCGGAAAATTTAGTTTATGATAGTATTCTTTTGAATATTGTAGTGTTGGTATTGTATGTTGTAAAACAATCAGTAGAAGGAGAGTTGTTAGCGTTATACCTCCAAAAGGAAAATAGTGGATTGAAAATCCGTTTTAGGAAGGAACTTAATGACAGTGTAGATTATTAAAAAAATGTTTGGTAAATGATATTCATGACACCTTTGGAGGGTATATTGAAGCCTTGCGTTTGCGTTTACTAATGAATGATGGAACAGCTAAAATAAATCCCATACTAGAAGCTTTTCAAAAAGATTGTTAGACAATTTATTAGTTCCTAAAATCAATGGTTCTAATTTAGAAAATGCGATAAAACACTACTGTGATAGGTTGCAAGAACTGAGTGTGTTTCGATTTTTATATAATGTTGAAATTACAGGTTTTTTAAGTCAACAGCTTGCAGAAGAGTCGTATAAAATAATCACTGAAACGATTACTAACGGAATGAAACATTCAAAGGGAACAGTTATTGAAGTTTATGTAGATATTGTAGAAAATAATTTACAAATACTCATCGAAGATAATGGAATGGGTTTTTCTGAAAATAAAGTTTCAAAAAAATCTTTAGGATTTACTAGTATTAAAAATAGAACAAGTTTTTTACAAGGAGAGTTAAATATAGAATCCAGGAAATATAAAGGAACCAAGGTCTCGATAAAAATCCCTACATCATAATTAGTTATAATATAGGGCTTTGGAATGTACTCAAACCTACTGAAAATTAGAAAAATCTTCCCAAAATGTAGGGTACGATTTTGAAACAACTTCAGCTTCATTTATAAGAATTGAAGTCTTTAACAACAACGGAGCAAAAGCCATTGCCATTCTATGATCTTGATAGGTATCAATTGCAATATTTTTGTTGATATTTGTCGCTTTTTTTAAATGTAAACTTTCATTTGTTACAGAGATATCTGCCCCTAATTTTTTAAGTTCAACATCTAACGCAACCAATCTATCTGTTTCTTTAATTTTTAAGGTATGTAAACCTGTTAGCTCACATGCGATTCCCATTCCAAAAGCAGTCACGGCAATTGTTTGAGCGATGTCTGGTGCTTTGATCAAATCAAAACGTACTGTTGGTGGGTTTTTAAAATCTTTTATTTTTTCTAAAGTGATGCTGTTTTCTCCAAAAGTAGTTTGAACACCAAAGCTTTTGTAAATTTCAGAAAGTACGCTGTCTCCTTGTAAACTTTTCTGTTTGTAAGAATTCAATTTTATTTTTCCGTTTTCACTTAAGGCAACCAAACTATAATAGTAAGAAGCAGAACTCCAATCAGATTCTACAGTAATTTTAGTATTTTCAATCGTTGCTTTAGGAGATATTTTTATAAACTGACCTTCAAAAGAAGTTTCTATTCCTACTTCATTTAACAAACTTAACGTCATCTGAATATAAGGTACAGAAGTAATTGCTCCTTCAAATTCCAATTCGATTCCTTTTTCTAAACTAGCAGCAATTAATAAAATAGAGGAGATGTATTGACTACTCACATTTCCATTAATTGTAACTTTACCACCTTTTAGTTTTGTTCCTTTTATTCTTAACGGCGCAAAACCTTCGTTTTCAACATAGGTAATATCCGCACCAAGGGTTCTTAAAGCGTCTACCAAAATTCCGATAGGACGTTCTTTCATTCTTCCAGATCCAGTTAGGATAACATCAGAATTTTCTCTTATTGAAAGGAAACTTGTTACAAAACGCATGGTTGTTCCAGCATGACCAATGTTGATCTCTTCACCAGAAGTAGAAAGCGCATTCATCATTAATTTACTGTCATCTGAATTAGAAATGTTGTCAATCTCTAAGTTCGGATACAGGCCTTGTAAGATCAACAAACGATTTGTTTCACTTTTAGATCCTGTAACTTGAATCTCTTTGTTTACTTCTCCAATGAAATGGTGTAATTTTAAACTATTCATTTATTTTTTTCCTTGAAGTTTTTCTGCTTTTTTTCTTGAGAAATATGCCATTGCTACTCCGTAGACAATTGCAACGGCTACTTTTGATACCACAAATTGAACCCATGTCCCATCTTCAATACTTGCATCAATTGCAGCGGTAAAGGCATCTTGACTTTCAGCTTTAAAATAGGATACGCCACTTAAAAAAAGTGCTAGTAGTACTAAAAAGCTAGAGGAAAAACGAGTTGCTACTTTCCAAAAAGGAACTTCTAAGATGTTATTTTGTTTCATGATTATTTTAATTTTTTATTGTTATGATGACGGTCGTGATCTCTCTCTGTTTTAAAATCTAATTTTTTGTCAAAAGAAGCTTGTAGGTCAATTCCTGTTTGGTTCGCTAAGCATAGAACTACAAATACAACATCTGCCAGCTCTTCTCCTAAATCTTTGTTTTTGTCGCTTTCTTTTTCACTTTGTTCTCCGTAACGTCTTGCAATGATACGTGCAACTTCACCTACTTCTTCAGTAAGCTGTGCCATGTTTGTCAATTCGTTAAAGTAGCGTACACCGTGTTCTTTAATCCATTTATCAACTGCTAGTTGTGCATTTTGAATGTCCATAAACCTCTTAATTTAAGCGAGACAAATATAAGTAAGTCTTTTAAGATAGGCTAAAGAATGAAACGCAAAAAGCACGTAAAGAAATACATGTAATTTTAAAGTTAAAAATTATTGTTTTATGATTTTTGAGATGGTGGTGTTCCCTTTAGAAATAACTTGAATGAAATAGACTCCTCTTGGTAAAAAATCTAGATAAATAGTGTTGCTATTCTCTTTTAAAACGGATTGTCCATTTAAGTTAAACACTTCTACGCTGTCTATTTCTCCTAAAATTTTAATTTTTCCAGTAGTAGGGTTAGGCAAAACTTGAATAGAATTTGCTTTCTTTACAGGAGAAACAGAGAGTGTAGAATTGTATGCAAAATCATCGAAATAAGCTGTTACATGATCGTTGTTGGCTTCTGAGTTTACTTGAAGTACAATTCTATTAAAGTCTGTTCGAGTAATTGGAGCTTGTGAATTGGCATCTAGATTGATGTAGGTGTCAGTAGCAAAATCAAAAGAAATTTCTTGCCATTGATCTAAGAGAATAGGTTTTATGATCTCAGATTGGGTACCCCAGGGAGCACCTGTTTTTCCATCTTGTAATTTTAATGAAACTTGGTTTATTTGTGTTCCAGTAATCGTATTAGAGGGAACATAAATTTTAAGAGAGAATGAACTGTTCGATGAAAGGTCAAAGTTTTTACTAGTGTCAAATCGTACATTTGCATAAGAGCCACCATGGTCTTCGTATTTTAATACTGTACTTGAAGCGTTTATTTCTTCAGAAAATGGATTTGTAAATGAAGTATCAATTGTAGTTTCATCTTCAGCCCATGTCGTAATAGTTCCGCTTCCTTCAAAATCATCGTGTATGTTTTCTGCTGCGCCTACTCCCGGGTCACCACCACCACCTTCAGAGGGCGTTGCTTCGTATACTCTTACATAATCAATCTCCATAGCATCTTGTGTAAAACTTCCAGCAATACTCGGTTGAATAGCAATATTTAATAAAAAGTATTGTTCTGCATCATAAGGCCATGTGTTTGCATCTTTTATTTCAGGATTGTAGGTGTAATGATCGGTGCCGTCAACACTAAAAATCATTCTTTCAGCGTTCCAGTCTAGTTCGTAGACATGAAAATTTGTAGATGCTGTAGGTATATTTTGACCTCCATGATTTACTGTTCCTCCAAAGCTAGAAGTAGTATGCATAGCACTTTGTACAAAATTTTGATTACCTCCCCAATGCTCCATGATGTCTATTTCACCACAAGCAGGCCATGGGGTAGTTCCAAAATCATTTGCCCAGTAACCTCCAGATTCTGTAATATTCTTACCCAACATCCATATTGCAGGCCAAGTACCAACTCCTGTAGGCAGTTTTGCTCGGACTTTTATTTTTCCGTATGTAAAAGCATATTTAGAATTTAATCTAGCAGAAGTGTATTGCTTGGTGTATCCCTGATCTGTAAATGTTTCTTTTTTTGCTATAAGATTTAAGATACCACTACTCACATTGGTGTTGACTAAACGATTTGTATAATGTTGAATTTCTCCGTTGTACCAGTTTCCTCCTCCTGGAATTTGTGTTTGGTGAAACCATTTCGTCGCATCAATAGCTCCCTCTATATCGAATTCGTCTGACCAGATGAGTACATCTGATACTGTTTTTTTCACGTCTCTTTTTTTGACCTGAGAAAAACAAGCCATTGAAGATATCATGCATAAGGAAAGTGTGAAAAAATATTTCATAAGACATTAAAGTTAATGTGAAAAACAAAACTAGCTTATTTATCATATTATCTTACATATTTATACCATACATAGACCATACATGGACCATAACAGTTTTTCAAAAAGCACTTTATAATGGTTTATCTTTTTAACACCTGAAGAAAAAGTTCTCTAGTGATTTCTTCTGCTCCGAGGCTTGCTAAATGATCATTATAAACCTGACAGTCCAATAATTTGTAATTTTCTGCTTTCAGTTTTTTTGCCAAATGGACAAAGGCAATCTTTGATGCATTGCTAATTTTACTAAACATACTTTCGCCGCAAAACACATCGCCTAAATCAATACCATATAATCCGCCAACTAGTTCTCCGTTTTGCCAAACTTCTACGGATTTAGCAATTCCTTGTTTGTGTAGCGCTATGTATGCCTTTTGCATGTCATCTGTAATCCAGGTGCCGAGTCCGTCATCTCTATCTATAGACTTACAGTTTGCAATTACTTCTTCAAAATTCTGATTGAACGTAATCGTGAATATCTCTTTTTTAAGAATACGTTGCATGCTTTTAGAAACTTTGAGTTGGTCTAAAAATAAAACCATTCTGGGGTCCGGAGAATACCATATAATGGGTTCGCCTTCGCTGTACCAAGGGAAGATTCCATTCTTGTATGCGAGTTTCAATCTAGAAGGAGATAAGTCTCCACCAAGTGCTAAGATCCCATCCTCGTTAACGTAGTCTAGAGTAGGGAAGGTGATGTCTGTATTGGAAAGCCAAATCATGATGCGAAATTACAGTATTCTAGAAATATATAAAAGCTATCAGTCACAAAGTGCAGAGGCAAGTGAAAATGAATAGAAGAAAGTCAAAAGGGCTGTGTTCCCAATTACAAACATAGGATGGAATTTTTCTCTTTCTTCTGAAATAATTAAATCTTTTCTGGAAACCCTAAAAGTTGCATTTATCACTTGAACTTAAGAAACAAAAAAAAGGCTGTTTGAAAACAAACAGCCTTTTTATAAAATATGATTGGTACATTATCCTAAAGTAACTCTAGAGAAATTTACTACAGAAACGTCACCTAAAGTACTTACGTACTGAGCAACAGTTTTCTTTTCATCTTTTATGAAGTTTTGATCTAAAAGACATTGCTCTTGATCTAAAGTAGTGTTGTCAGAAACGAATCTTTCCAGTTTACCCGGTAAAATTCTATCCCAGATTTTTTCTGGTTTTCCTTCAGCAGCTAATTCAGCCTTCGCAGCTTCTTCAGCTTTAGCTAAAATCTCTTCAGATAATTGAGACATAGAAATAAATTGAGGTACATTTTTCAATGTTTTCCCTAATCTTCCTAATTCAATATTATCTTTTTCGATTACAGCGATACGAGCTTCAGTTTCAGCAGCAACAAATGCAGGATCAAAATCTTTGTAAGACAAAGAAGTCGCACCCATAGAAGCAACTTGCATCGCTAAATCTTTAACTACAGTTTCAACACCATCAACCTTAGCAGATAAACCAACTAAAGCAGCAATTTTGTTTCCAACATGAATGTAAGAACCAACATAAGGAGCTTCAACTCTTGTGAAATCGTTGATGTCAACTTTTTCACCGATAACTCCAGTTTGTTCGATCATTTTTTCAGCAACAGTAATTCCACCGAAATCAGATGCTAAAAATTCTTCTTTAGTAGTATAATCTAAAGCTTGTTTAGCTAAATCAGTAGCCATTGTAACAAAACTTGCATTCATTCCTACGAAATCAGTTTCACATCCTAATACGATAGATACACCAGCAGTGTTATCACCGTTTACAATTGCGATTGCAGCACCTTCTGAAGAATCTCTGTCAGCTCTTTTAGCAGCTATTTTTTGTCCTTTTTTTCTAAGAACAGTAATCGCTTCTTCAAAATTACCTTCAGCTTCAATTAAAGCTTTTTTACAATCCATCATTCCAGACCCAGTTGCTTTACGCAACTTCATAACGTCTGCAGCTTTTATTTCTGCCATGATATTATATTTTTTGTATGTTAAACTTGTTGTTCTTTTAGAAACAACTAATTATTTTTCTTCTTTTACTTCTGGTGCAGCAGCTTCTGGAGCAGCAACTTCAGCAGCCGGAGCTTCTTCTTTTGCAATTTCAACAGCAGGAGTTTCAGCTTTTACAGCTTCTACTTTTGGTACTTCAGGAGTAGCTTCTTTTTTTGCAACTTCAACAGTAGGAATTTCAGCTTTTACAGCTTCTACTTCAGGAGTAGCTTCTTTATCTTTAGCAGATTTTCTGTTATTCAAACCACCAGCAATAGCATCAATTAAGAAAGCTAATACTTTTTCAATAGATTTAGATGCATCATCATTAGCAGGGATAACATAATCCACTAATTTAGGATCTGAATTAGTATCAACTAATGCAAATACAGGGATGTTTAATTTGTTAGCTTCAGAAACAGCAATGTGCTCTTTCTTTACATCAACAACAAACAATGCAGCTGGTAAACGAGTCATATCAGAGATAGAACCTAAATTCTTTTCTAATTTAGCTCTTTGACGATCTATTTGTAATTGCTCTCTTTTAGAAAGTGCAGCGAAAGATCCGTCTAATTTCATTCTATCAATCTGAGCCATTTTCTTAACAGCTTTTCTGATAGTAATAAAGTTAGTCAACATTCCTCCAGGCCATCTTTCAGTAATGTAAGGCATGTTTACAGATGCAGCTCTTTCAGCAACAATGTCTTTAGCTTGTTTTTTCGTTGCTACGAAAAGAATTTTTCTTCCAGATGCAGCGATTTTTTCCAAAGCTTCAGCAGATTCTTGAATCTTAGCTACTGTTTTGTAAAGGTCAATAATGTGTACTCCATTGCGCTCAGTATAAATATAAGGAGCCATGTTTGGATTCCACTTTCTTGTAAGGTGTCCGAAGTGTACACCTGCATCCAATAAATCTTTAATTTCGATGTTTGCCATTTTGTTATTTGTTTACGTTCTCTGTGAATAGCAATAAGTAAGTAGCGTTATTGTATAAACGGTCTTAGTTATTTAGATGCTAAACAAACCCTGCCTAAACAGGGTTTCGATAACTTGTTTAATATTATAATTTTTGAAACCCATACATGAGTTTCGAATAAAAAGCCAATAAAACGGATTAACGTTTCGAGAATTGGAATTTTTTTCTTGCTTTCTTTTGTCCAAATTTCTTACGTTCAACCATTCTTGGGTCTCTTGTAAGTAATCCTTCTGGTTTCAATACCAATCTGTGATCAGCATCGATTTCACATAAAGCTCTAGAGATTGCCAAACGAATTGCTTCAGCTTGACCCGTTACTCCTCCTCCAAATACATTTACAGAAATATCGTAAGATTCGATATTGTCAGTTAATGCCAATGGTTGTTGTACTTTATATCTTAACGCAGAGGTTGTGAAGTATGCTTCAAAAGCTCTTTTGTTAACTGTGATATTTCCTTTTCCTTCTGATAAGTAGATACGTGCTACAGCCGTTTTTCTTCTTCCTATTTTGTGAACTATCTCCATAATTATCTAAGGTCGCTTAAGTTAAATGATTTAGGCTCTTGAGCAGTTTGTTGGTGCTCAGTTCCTGCATATACATATAAGTTTCTGAATAAAGCTGCTCCTAACTTGTTCTTAGGTAACATTCCTTTTACAGCTTTCTCTACTAAACGTGTAGGGTCTTTTTCGAACATTTCTGTTGCTGTTAAAGATCTTTGACCTCCTGGATAACCCGTGTGACGGATGTAAGACTTGTCAGTCCATTTCTTTCCAGTTAAAATAATTTTCTCTGCATTGATTACAATAACGTTGTCTCCACAATCTACGTGAGGTGTGAAATTCGTCTTGTACTTACCTCTAACTAGCATCGCTACTTTAGAAGCAAAACGACCCAATGTCTGTCCGTCCGCATCAACAACCAACCACTCTTTTTTGACAGTGTTTTTGTTTGCCGATACTGTTTTGTAACTTAATGTGTTCATACACTATTAGTTTTTGTATAGATTAATAAAATATTTTTTCCCTTCTTAAAGGGGTGCAAATATAGTACTAATAATCTTTTCGGACAATAGTGTTTTGAAATATTTTAAAGATTGATTATGAGTAAGATGACTGCTAAGAAAAACCCTCTTGATTTTGTGTGTAAAATCAAGAGGGTTTCGTTGTTTTTTTCGGGATTAAGATTTGTTTTTTTCTTTAATGCGCCTGCAGCCAATTCTCTCCAGTTCCAACTTCTACATCTAAAGGAACAGAAAGTATAAATGCATTTTCCATTTCCTTTTTGATGATTGGTTGCAGTATGTCTAATTCTTCTTTATGCATGTCAAACACCAATTCATCATGTACTTGTAATAACATTTTCGACTGATAAGTGTTTTCGTCAAAATGTTTTTGAATATTGATCATCGCGATTTTGATAATGTCTGCTGCACTTCCCTGGATAGGAGCATTTACAGCATTTCTTTCATCACCAGAACGTACCATTCCGTTTTGGGAGTTGATGTTTTTTAAATAACGTCGTCTTCCAGATATAGTTTCTACATAACCATTCTCCCTTGCAAAATCTACTTGTTTCGCCATATAGTCTTTTAGCGTAGGATATGTTTCGTAATAAGCTGCGATCAAAGCTTTTGCTTCTTTACGTGACATCCCAATTTGATCTGCCAGCGTAAATGCACCTTGACCATATAATATTCCAAAGTTTACTGCTTTTGCGTTTCCTCTTTGTTCACGAGTTACTTCTTCTAAAGGAATTCCGTATACTTTTGCTGCTGTAGTAGCATGTATGTCTTGTCCGTCTTTAAAGGCTTGAATCATATTTTCCTCCTTGCTCAAGGCGGCAATAATTCTCAATTCTATTTGAGAATAATCTGCGGCAAATAAGATATAGTTTTCGTCTTTCGGAACAAATGATTCTCTAACCTGCTTGCCACGGGCTGTACGAATAGGGATGTTCTGTAAGTTGGGATTGGTAGAACTCAATCTACCCGTTGCAGCAACAGTTTGTGCATAGGTGGTATGAATTCTTTTTGTTTTCGGATTTACTTCATTTGGCAAAGCATCTATATAAGTGCTTTTTAATTTCACCAAACCACGCCATTCAATAATTTCTTTGATGATGTCGTGTTCCGCTGCTAGTTTAGAAAGTATGTCTTCTCCTGTTGCATATTGTCCTGTTTTTGTCTTTTTCGGTTTCTCTACCAAATTCATTTTTTCGAATAAAACAATTCCCAGTTGTTTAGGAGAGGCTAAATTGAAATCTTCTCCAGCTTGACTATAGATACTTGTTTCTAGTACCTGAATATCTTTGGTAATCGTTTCAGAAAGTTCTTTAAGGTATTCTGTGTCGATATTAATTCCTTCAATTTCCATTTTTGCTAATACAACGAGTAATGGAATTTCAATCTCTTTATAGAGTTTCGTTAAGCCGTTTTCTTCTAATTCTTTTTCGAAAACTGATTTTAACTGAAATGCAATATCTGTATTTTCAATTGCGAAGTCAGTTTGTTTTTTCAATTCAGCATCTCCAAATTCTATCGCTTTCTTTCCTTTTCCGATAATGCTCTCTTCTGAAATCGTTTGGTAGTTTAAATGGTTTTCAGCCAAAACATTTATTTGATGACGCATATCTGGGTTTAATAGATAATGAGCCAGCATGGTGTCAAACAACTCTCCTTTTACAGGAATGTTAAACTGGCCTAATACTTTGATATCTCGTTTTAAATTTTGTCCTATTTTTAAAATGTCTGCATTAGAGAAAATCGGAGCAAAATTATTTAGAATTTTTAAATTTGATGTTTCCTCTTTAGGGATTGCTAAAAAATATCCTTTTCCGCTTTCATACGTAAATGAGATACCAACAATATTTAATTCAGAAGAGTCTGTTTTTACTTCAAAGCAAATTTCTTTTTGTTTCAAAAGGTTGTCAAGTAATTTCTTTCTTGCAAATGGAGTGTTTACAAATTGATATACATGATCGCTATTCTCAATAGTCTTAAATCCAGTATGTATTTTCTCTTCCACAAACGGCGACGCAAATAAATCTAACTGAGCGGTTTCCAATTCTTGTTTTGGAGCTTCTTTTTTAGGATGTTCTTCTGTCGAAGGAATGACCACTTCGGGTTGTTTGAAAAGTTTTTTTACAGTTTCCAGTATTCTTCTAAATTCTAGCTCTTGGAAAATATCAGTTACTTTCTGGAAATCAGGAGCTATTAATACGTAGTCTTCCGCATGAAACTGAACTGGGCAATCTAACATAATAGTTGCCAATTGTTTTGAGAGTAATCCGAGTTCTTTGTTGGCTTCAACCTTCTCTTTCATCTTGCCTTTTAGATCTTGGGTGTTCTCTAAAAGAACTTCCATACTTCCATATTGCTTTAAGAATTTTTTAGCTGTTTTGTCTCCAACTCCGGGAAGGCCTGGTATGTTGTCTACGGCATCCCCCATCATTCCCAAATAATCGATTACTTGTAATGGGTGCTCGACCTCAAATTTTTCTTTTACTTTTTCTACATCCCATATCTCAATACCATTTCCCATTCTGGCAGGTTTGTACATAAAGATGTTTTCTGATACCAATTGTGCATAATCTTTATCAGGAGTAACCATATAAACCTGATACCCTTCTTTTTCTGCTTGTTTTGATAAAGTTCCGATCAGGTCATCCGCTTCAACACCCATACATTCTACAATAGGAATGTTCATGGCTTTTAGGATTTCTTGAATATAAGGAACCGCAATTTTTATGGCTTCTGGTGTTTCTTGTCTATTTGCTTTGTATTCAGGGAAGGCTTCTCTACGAGCGGAAGAACCACCTTTATCAAAGGCAACAGCTAGTAAATCTGGTTTTTCACGACGGATTACATCTAATAGGGAGTTTGTAAAACCCAAAATTGCAGATGTATCCATTCCTTTAGAATTGATACTGGGATTTTTTATTAAGGCGTAATAACCTCTAAAGATTAATGCGAATGCATCTAATAGAAATACACGTTTTTGAGCTGACATAAATTATTTTTTAGAAAGACGTAAATGTACAAAATTAGTTCAAGGGTTGCGTCTTTCTCGTAGAGATGAAAATTTATTAGTGCGCTTTCTGATCCTTGTTCATTTATTGTTTTGATTGATTGTAATTTTTAGGATATTAGAGCAATGCAATGATTTCATTAACGGCCTCTTTTTTTGTTTTACCATCTGTAATGATTTGATATTCTGATTTAGCGTAATAGGGAGCGCGATCTGAAAGATGTTTTTCAATAAATTCGGCCAATTTATCTTTAGTTTCAATAGTAGCGATCAAGGGGCGACTCTCTTTTTTTAGGATTAATTTGTCTGTTAACTTTGAAACAGATCCTTTTAAGTAGAAGCTTTTTGCTTTTTTAGTTTCTAAAACATAGTGCATGTTCTTTCCAAAACATGGAGTGCCTCCACCTAATGATAAAATGATATCACCTTTCGTCTTTAAAAGCTTGCGCAAATATTTTTCTTCTTTTTTTCTAAAATAAGCTTCTCCTTTACCTTCAAAGATCTCTTTAACGGTGGCGTTTTCTTTTTTGATAATATAATCATCTAAGTCGATTAGGTTATAATTTAGTCTTTTAGATAATCTTCTACCGATTGAAGATTTTCCAGATCCCATGTACCCAATTAAAACAATTATCATTATAGTAAAATTTAAATTATTGAAAAGTTTATTAAACTATGTAAAAGAACAAAAAATAAAGCAAAGCAACCTATTTTCTTTTTCTAATTCGGTTGCTTGTATCCATCTTAGAGATATGGCTCTGAAGAGAGCAAAATCGCTGCTAAAAGTAAAATAGAGGTCTCGTGAAATAATATTTTTATAAATAACATAAATACAGTATATTGCATGAGGTTTTAAAACAATAATCACCAATTTACAAAGATTCAACAAAAAAGATAGCGAACGAATTATGACAAAATTTGGAGAACTTATAAATTTAGACATTCCAGTATTGATTGATTTTTATTTTGAATGGGATAAAACGGGGGAGAACCCTCACGAAGTTTTGCGCGACGTTGTTGCTGCTCTAGGTGATAAAGCAAAAGTGATTAAAATTGATATAGAGAAAAATGAAATCTTGGCAGATGCCTTGAAGGTAAAGGCAAATCCTACATTTATTATTTATAAAGAAGGGACAATGCAATGGCGCCAGTCTGGTGATTTAGACGCGAATACATTGATTAGTCTTGTTAAAAAATACGCTTAAACAATTGCTTTAAAAGCATATCCTTTTTTGCTGTAATAATCCAATACTTTAGGTAGTGTATGCCTCATGTTTTTAGCAGCTTTTAAGCTGTCGTGAAAAACAATGATGGCACCTTTTGTAGTGTTTTTTAATACGTTTTCTGTGCATTTTTCTTTGCTTATGGTCTTGTCATAATCAGCACTTAAGACTTTCCACATGATAATATCATAATTTTCTTCTTTTATTTTCTTTGTTTGTGACCTTGTTATTTTTCCATATGGAGGTCTAAACAAGCGTCTTGAGTTAGGAAGACTATAGATGTTTAAAAGTGTTTCTGTTTTTTTTATATTCTCTAAATATACTTCGGATTGTACGTTCCAGCCTTTTAGGTGGTTGTAGGTGTGATTTCCGATACTATGCCCTGCTTTGATAACTTTCTGGAAAATATCAGGATGTGCTTCTATGTTTTGTCCAATACAAAAAAAGGTTGCTTTGGCTTCGTATTTTTCTAGTTGACCTAAAACCCACTCCGTAATTTCGGGAGTAGGTCCATCGTCAAAAGTTAAGTAGATTTCTTTTTGATCTGTATCAATTGACCACGTGTAATTTTTGAAAAAAAACTGTATCCATTTAGGAATATTTATGAAAAGTGAATTCATGAGTTGCAGTTTTTTTAATAAACTATTCCATCAAACTTTGGAATAGTTTTACATGTTCAATAAAAGCCTCTTCTGCAGTTTTTAGGTATGCTTCATCTTTCTCATAAGTATCTGTATCTCTAAGGATACTTCTATACATGTTTAAGTTACGCTCTATTTCATCAAAAATAAGATTCAAATCTCGCTCATCAAATCGACTAAAGTATACCAGTTTTTCTTGAAAAATTCGAATTAGTGTTTCAGAAACAGCTCTGGCTTTTTCAGGTTTTCCAATTTTGTAATAATACTCGGTGTAACCTAAGCAAATGCCATAATGACCATAGTCTTCAATTGGCATCTCAGATAGACTCAAGTCTAATATCTCTTCTGCTTTGTCAAATTTGTTTTCGCTTATAAGAGCTTCTGTAAGTCTTAATAAATTGTTACGGAAAGAAATAGAGTTCTTACGAGATTCTACATCCAAATAAATATCTTTTGAGTTGATTTCATTCCAATCCCAGCTCAATACTTTTTTATACATGCTATCGGTATAGATTTTACCCATATCAAACATACTTCCGTTGTTTTCTGTTTTTACAGGGATAAATTTATAACACAAGCCATCTAGTTGTAAGTAGTCTTTCAGCCAAATGTACTCTTCGTCTGCATTTGCTCCACCAGTAAAGTATAATGGGTGTTTCCAATTATTGTTTGCCAACAGGTCAAGCATTAAAATTCTATTTTTTGTCAACCCTTGTTCGTCAATATCAATATCAATATAAGATACAATCAAGGCAGAATCTTTGGCAGGAACCAATCCGCTTTGCAAAACTTTTTCTATGTCAACATTCAAACGAAGTTTATTTGTAGGGTAGAATTTTTCTTTGTGATTGTTCTCTGTTTCAAAGTAAGTTCTCTCATCATTAGAAGCAATCCATTTCATGAAATCTTTGATGTCCCATCTGTTTTCTGTTTGTGCAAAGTGATAAGCGACGTCTAAGGTTCCGTGCTTGTATTGATTGTGTGTTAACTGAGATGGAATAGGATCTGCTTTGTAAGTCTTACGCTTCATTTGGTCGATATACCAATCGGTTGCAAAAAGACTAGTGTTGATAAGTTTGATGTCAGTTCTGTAGTCTTCTACTTCTTGCAGGTACCAAAGAGGAAAGGTGTCGTTGTCACCAATAGTAAACATAATAGCATTCTCATCACAAGAATCTAAATATGCTTTAGCATTGAAATGAGCCGTGTATTTGCCAGATCTATCATGGTCGTCCCAGTTTTCGGAAGCCATCAGTGCAGGTACTGCTACTAGTGAAATTAGCGTTATTGCAAGTGCAACTGACTTTGGATGTGCATATTTTTTTAGATACTCATAGAGTGCATATACACCAAATCCAATCCAAATAGCAAAAATATAGAAGGATCCTACGATGGCATAATCTCTTTCTCTTGGCTCAAAAGGTTTTGGATTTGTGTAAAATATAATCGCCAACCCAGTAAATGCAAAGAACAAGAATAGTGTGTAGAAATTATTCTGGTCTTTTTTAAGCTGAAAAATTAATCCGATGATTCCTAAAATCAGAGGAAAGAAATAATATGTATTTCTCCCTTTGTTGTTTTCAACATCATTAGGTAGATTTGTTTGTGGGCCGAGCCTAGCTTCATCAATAAAAGGTATTCCACTTAGCCAATTTCCATTGTGAATACCTAAGTTTCCTTGTTCATCATTTTGACGACCTACAAAATTCCACATTAAATATCTCCCGTACATATAGCCAAACTGATAGCTAAGCATAAATTGGATGTTTTGAACAAATGTTGGTCTAGCCTTACTTTTTGGATCTATACCTGCAATGGACTTGTAATTTTCTATCACGGCAGAGTTTGGCATTCTTGGAATAAACCCTTTGTGTTCATCTGTGTAAACAGGTGTAGCGTTTTTATAGTCGTTTACAATAATGTATTTTCCTGTCTTTTCGTCTTTTTCGTATTTGGGTTTTTCGTCTTTAAAAATAGAATTCCCTTTGTCGTCAGTTTTTTGTTCTCTGTTATAAGTAATAGAGTAGTAGGTGTCATAAAAAACATTGGCATCTCCGTATTGTTCACGATTGTAATACGCCAAAAGTTCTCTAGCACTAGAAGGGTTGTTTTCGTTAATCGTTGTATTTGCATTTGAACGAATAGGCAGCATCAACCAACAAGAAAATCCAATCATGATAAAAAGCACTGACAATGTTAACGTGTTTGCGAGTACCAATTGCTTTGTTCTCGTATATTTTAGTGCGTAATAAAATCCTAGGGCTAATACAATTCCAGCAACGATACTTCCTGAATTAAAAGGGAGCCCCATTGAATTCACAAAAAATATTTCAGAAACACTGAAGAATTTTAAGGTAAAAGGGAATAAGAATTTAAATACAAAAGCCAATACAAGAATGGCTACGATGTTAGCGAGTATAAATTTTTTAGGATCTATGTCTGTATAGTTTTTATAGAAATATATAAATACAATTGCAGGTATTACTAGCAGTGAAAGAATGTGAACTCCAAAAGAAAGTCCTACCACAAATGAAATTAATAACAACCATTTGTGACCTCTCGGGTTGTGCATTTCGTTTTCCCATTTCAAAGCTAACCAAAACAACAAAGCCATTAAGAAAGACGACATTGCATACACTTCTGCTTCTACTGCGCTAAACCAAAAACTATCAGAAAAAGTGTAGGCCAAAGAACCTACCAATCCGCTTCCTAGTACTGCGATTGCTTTCCCTTCAGCAAAAGCACCAGATTTTAATGCTAGTTTCTTCGCCAAATTGGTGATCGTCCAAAACATAAATAAAATGGTGAAAGCACTAGCCAAGCCTGACATAAAGTTTACCATTTTTGCTATTTGTGTTACTTCAGAAGTAAACATAGCAAAGAAGGCACCTAACATTTGGAATAAAGGAGCACCCGGCGGATGTCCTACTTCTAGTTTTACAGAAGTAGCAATGTATTCTCCACAATCCCAATAACTAACAGTTGGCTCGAGTGTTAAAGTATATGTGATAAGAGCGATGGCAAAGACTGTCCAGCCAAGGATAATATTTAATTTCTTGTAGTTTGATAAAAACATAATGCTGTTTTGTGATATGTGTGTGCGAATTTAATAATTTAAAGTGGAATAGTTGGAAAAAAGACTCTAGCTTCTATTAGGAAGTCCTTTTTTGTATTTTATTTAAGAATGACATGAATTTATGTAGTTTTAAATCATTGAAAATGAAGAGGGTAAAAAAAAATTAAAAAAAACAAAAATAATGTTTGTAGGATTGAAACTTTCCCTTAAATTTGCACCCGCAAACAGTAATTGACCTATGGTGTAATGGTAGCACTCCGGTTTTTGGTATCGTCAGTCAAGGTTCGAGTCCTTGTAGGTCAACAATCAATTGCTAAAGCTCAACTTTTATAGGTTGAGCTTTTTTTTGTGCTTTATTTGCTTATAGAAACTAAAGTATTTCGCAGAAACGCTTTTACAGTATCTCTTGATATTGATAATAAGGGAAAGAGCTAGAATACCTACATTGAGGTATTCGCTTGTTTTATGATTAATTGCTCCATAGAAATATCTAATAGTGGCGGTATGTGTTTTGTCAAATATAAAAGCATGCCCTTGAGCTCCTCTAAAACCATTAAAGTTTTCGCCGAATTAAAATAGCCAACGCGAGTGCGTTGAATAATATATGTTCAGCATAAAATTGTGAAGAAATTGGAGATGAGCATAGCTAATAAAATGGAAATGTTTTAGCAAAAGAGACTTCTCATTTAAAGACTATTAAAGAAATACAACGTCTTATGCAATCTCCTAAGGCAATGTAAAAATGGTTTTAAAAGGCTTCTTCAATATTTGGAATATTGTAACTCTCATTAAGTAAGAGAAATTAAGTGCAGCTTGCTAATGCTAAATTATAAAAAAATAAGCCATCCGAAGAAATACTTTTCAATTTGAGAAATGAGACTATATTCTGTTATTTTTGTAATTTAGTTTTTTAAATTTAAATTATAGCACATGGAATTAGGAGTATTTTCAGTTAGTTTGAATGTCAGTGACTTGATGGTTTCTAAGAAGTTTTATGAAAAACTGGGTTTTTCTGTTTTTGGAGGAGATATTGAAAGTAATTATTTGATTATGAAGAATAAGCAAACGTTGATTGGTTTGTTTCAAGGAATGTTTGAGCATAATATTTTAACATTCAACCCGGGGTGGGATGTAGATGCTAAAATATTAGATTCTTTTGAAGATATACGACAAATTCAAGAAGGGTTGTTAGAAGAGGGGGTTCATATTGAAGCTAAAATTGCTGAAGGAACAAGCGGCGCCGCAAACTTAATTATTATAGACCCTGATGGGAATCCTATATTGATTGACCAACACGTATAAATTTGGCGGATATATTATTATTTAAGTATATGTTTTAGAATTGATTTTCCTGTATTTTGGTCGAGCGAAATAAAAACTAAATAGAACTCATGAAATACGTATTATCCCCGTTATTACTTTTATTAATTTATTGTGGAAGTGCTCCAACGAGTGCTACTAAAGAAATTGAAGTTTCTTTTGATAATAAGAATGTGTATTATGAAGGGCGAGTTGCAAAGAATAAAGATATAGGAGCTGCTGAGATTTATTGGCCTGGATCTTCTGTGTCACTTCAGTTTGAAGGAATGTCAATATCTGCAATTTTGGATGATGAAAAAGGAGAGAATTATTTTACGGTTGTTGTAGATGGACTGGAGACTTCGGTCTTGCATTTGTCTAAAGGAAAAAAACAATATGTTTTAGCAGATAGTTTAGCGAAAGGAAAACATATCGTAGAACTTCATAAAAGAAATGATTGGGGTTATGGTAAAACTTTGTTTTATGGTTATGAAGTAGCTGGTGATAAAACGTTTCCTCTGGAAACTAAGAAGATGTTTATTGAATTGTATGGTGATTCTATCACTGTAGGATACGCAAATGAGGTTACTTCTGGAAAAGATAGGTCTACAGGTGATGTAACCAATAACTATAGCGCTTATGGCGCTGTTACTGCTAGAAATTTAAATGCAGAATATTCATGTATTGCACATAGTGGAATTGGAATTATGGTAAGTTGGCATGATTTAATTATGTCAGAAGAATATGATCGTTTTGATCCGAGCGATGCGACTATTAGATGGGATTTTACCAAGAAACAGCCCGACGTTGTAGTGATTAATTTATTTCAAAATGACTCTTGGCTTATAAAGATGAAAAACAACAATCAGTTTAAAAAAAGATTTGGAACTGTCGCACCAACAAAGGAACAATTAATTATAAACTATGTTACTTTTGTAAAAACAATTCGATCTAAATATGCAAATGCCAAAATCATTTGTATGTTAGGAAATATGGATATTACTAGGCAAGGGTCTGTGTGGCCAGGATATGTTAAGGAGGCTGTTGCTGAAATTGATGATGTGAATATTTACAGCGTATTTGTTCCCTATAAGAATTCCACAGGGCACCCAAAAGTGAATGAGCAAAAAATAATTGCTAATAAGTTGACTGCTTTTATACAATCTGTTAATTGAATACTGAAGCAATAGAAATAATGGATATTTAATATAAAAGAGATTGGTGAAAAGAAGAAATGAAACTATATAAAAAACATGTTTGATATAAAGCAACAGTTTTTAAAGAATGGATATTTATAAATTAAATAAAAGTTACATGGAAATTGAATTTTGTATAGATTCTGTTGAGGGAGCAATAGCAGCAAAACAATATGGTGCAGATCGAGTTGAGTTATGTACAGCACTAGATGTAGGTGGATTAACGCCTAATTTTGGACTAATAAGACAATGTGTTCAGCAAGGAATTGCAGTACACGTTATGATTCGCTATCCTGCAGGGGGGTTCAATTATACAAAAAAAGATATTTTAATAATGCTTCATGATATTAAAAAAGCAAAATATGCTGGAGCAGTTGGAGTTGTTTTTGGATGTTTAACACCTCAAAATAATTTAGATGTTGAAAGTAATATTGAGTTAATTCAAGCAGCAAAAAAGTTAGAATTGAAGGTTACATTTCATCGTGCTTTTGACTTTCTAGATAATCCAAAATCAGCACTCTCCAGTCTGATCAACTTAGGCGTTGATCGTGTCTTAACTTCGGGAAAACATGAAAAAGCTATTCAGGGAATTGAAAATATAAAAGAGCTCGTAAAACAAGCAAATGGTGAAATAGAAATAATGGCAGGAAGTGGAGTAAATAGCGACAATGCATTAGTTCTTTCAGAAACAGGAATTGATGCATTGCATTTTACGATTCACCACATTGACAATGAGACAGAACCTCTAGGTATGGGCAAAAGAACGGTTGTTAATTCTGGAAAAATAATGTCCATCTTAAATCTCTTTTAATTATAATCCAGAAAAGGTGCCTGATTCGTAATCTACGGAATTGGTAAAATGAAGATAGGAAACTCTGTAAAAAATAAAAGCTTCAGTTTAACCTGAAGCTTTTTTAGTTGTGGTAACTAAGATTATTTTTTTTGAGATGAGCGAGAATAATATAAACAAACCAAAAAAAGCATTTGTTTTTTGATACTTAAAAAGTGAATATTACAAGAATAATCGGAAATTATGCATGATAGAGAGGGTATTTAAGCAGTTTCCTATTTGTTAGAAGGTGATAGGATGAATATTATTCAAAGGAAGTATTCAATTATCGTAAATCTATTTGGACAAAATAAACTGAACACCATAATATTTTTTTATTGATTAAATACAGAGAGTTTCCAAGAGTTTTCCCATTCTAAATATGGGACTTCATTTTCAAATTGAATAGGCAACCAAATATATCTGCCATCGATTGCATTTTTTGGTGTCCAACGATCTGCCATAAATATAAAGGCATCTTTTTTTCCTTCAATAGGAAGCACGTATGTACTTTGAGACTTAAAAGTAGTTTGTTTTTCTGTATCCGTTCCTATGCAAGGGTCCCCTAAAAAAGTCCAATTTCCCATTAAGGAATCTGCAACAGCTAATTTTCCAGGATTTGGTTTCCAACCTGTAAGACCAGACGAAAACATAAAATATTTTCCTTTTCTTTTAAAAATTGCTGGAGCCTCATTTCTTCCTCCTGGGAAAACTCTTATGTATTCTTTTGTTAGCGATAAATAATCGTCTGAAAGTTTAGATACTAATAATGTTTGGTTTTCTTCTGATGCAGTTATGTGATATGCAGTTTCATCATCATCAACATATAAAGTCATATCTCTAGACATTTGCCCAACTTCAAAATCTCTAACAAAAACAGCTCCTTTTATTATTTTTTCTTTCCAATTGTCGTCTTTTCTACTTTCTATTTTAGGTGCGTTGTCAAAATCTTCTTGTGAAAAATTTAAAGGTAAAACACCTGCGTGGATTCTAAAACTATCTATATAATTATAAGGACCTTTGATATTGTCGGAAACCGCCACGCCTGTGAATGCTGCATCATATCCTTGATTTTTTAATTCATGATGAAACCACATGACAAATTTCTTTGTTTTTTTATTGTAAATTACTTTTGGCCTTTCAAGAACACACCCTTTTTCTAACTTAGAAGTAGTATCCTTGACAACAGATAAGGCTATGCCTTTATTTTTCCAATTGTATAAATCTTTTGAGGAATAGACACCAACGCCAACCATTGCTCTGTTCCCGGATTCTCCTGCTATTTTGTGCTCTCCAAACCAATAATAAGTTTTGTCATGGTATAAAAACCCTCCACCATGCGCATTGATATGAGCGCCATCTGTATCCATCCACTTTTTACCAGGGTTAAAAGAGTGATTCATGGATGTATCTTGTGTACAGGATAATAATAAAATGGATAGAAGAGAAAAGCTAAAATATATTTTCATTTTTTAGTGCATTTTGAAATGATATAACTGTAAGTCATTTTTTTCGGTTGAATCTGATATTCTTTATGCGGCATTGCACCCCAACTTGTATCTCCACCAACACCCATTTGTTCATTGTCTATATTAATGTTTACAAAATGTCTTGTTTTAATATCTGTTGTATGGCGTTGCGCTTTTTTTTTTCCTGCATCAAAGTCATTATTATATTGGTGATGCGCACTAAAACCGAAATCATTTGGAGCCGTAATTTGTATCCCTTCACCATTGTTATTTGTAAAAGTAACCCAGCGAACCTCGGTTTTATAGCCATTTTCTTGCGGTCTTATATAAGGGAAATACAACGCTGAAACTTTCGCTTTATAGTTCCCAACCAAAGCAGCAGTGTTTCTATCTTGGTAATTTTCAAAAGGACCTTTCCCTAACCAATTCACATGATCAAATTCTTTTTGAATCATAAAGTTGTTTCCGAATCTTGGTAAAATAGGAAGTTTCGAATTCAAATTATCAAGAGTAGTCTCCACATTAATATTTCCGTTTTTATAAAACGTATAGCTTACCGTAACAAGGGCGTTTTTTGCAGCTGGTAAATTATAGGTTACTGTTACGAGAACTTCACTATTTAGAGTTTTTTCTTCTATTGAAACAAGTTTTGGGCTCTCTGTTGCTTTTTTCCAAGCACTTAGTTTTTTCGGCATTTTAAATCCGAAATCATTATCTGTTGTTGCTCTCCAAAAATTTGGAGTAATTCCTGCGACTAAAATAGTTCCTTTACCATAATCTAAGGATTTTAATATCCCCGTTTTTAGATCAAACTCAACTTTTATATTATCGTTTTCAACAGATAAAGTCACTTCATTTTTACTTGTTTTTAACTCAGAACCCTCTTTTGCTAAAAGTGGTGTGAATTTTCCTTTCTGAAGTTGAAATTGTTCGTAAGCTACGGTATGATTTATTGGAACTAGCGCTTGTTTTTCTTTTGTCTTCGCATACAAATTTAAATGATAATCACTTGTTTTGTTTTCTAATTTAGGTAGCTTTATATAGACCGCTTTAGATTGGTATGATGCCACCTCTAAATCTGCTATTTTACCAACTTGAATTTCTATTCCGTTTTCTAAAAGTGACCAAGAAAAATTGAATTCATTTAAATTTGTAAAATCATAGCTGTTTTTAATTTCTATTTTTCCTTTTGAAGCAGCAAGGTCTATGAACTTTATGTATTGAAAGACTTTTTTAGCCTCATGCAAAGCAGGATGTGCAGTTCTGTCTGGATTAACGATTCCGTTTAAACAGAAGTTGTTGTCGTTTTGTAAATGCGCACCGCCTAGGTCACCGCCATAAGCCCAAAACGCTTCTCCATCTTTATTTTTTGTAAGAATTCCTTGGTCAACCCAGTCCCAGATAAAACCACCTTGCATGGTTGGATATTCTTCAATAACATCCCAATAATCTTGTAGGTTTCCCAAGCTATTTCCCATTGCATGTGCATATTCACACTGTATTAAAGGACGTTTTCCACCTTTTTCAACATACGCAATCATTTGGTTGATTTTCCAATACATAGGTGCCTGGATATCTGTATTCTCATAACCAGTTGCTCCTTCATATTGCGTGGGTCTGGTTTTGTCTTTTTCCTTTAGCCAATTATAAGTTGCAACGAAATTCTCTCCATTTCCAGCTTCATTTCCCAGAGACCAAGTAACAATACTAGGGTAGTTTTTATCGCGCTCAAACATTCTTATTGTTCTGTCTAAATGGGCTTCTTTCCAATCTGGCAGATACGCAGGATGTTTTGCTTGCTTCTTGAAATTCTTATCTAAACCTTGATTGGTTGTTCCCATTCCATGGGTTTCTATATTGGCTTCATCTATTACATAAAAACCATATCTATCTGTTAATCTATAGAAATAAGGGTTTTTCGGATAATGGCTACAACGAATCGCATTTATGTTATTTTGCTTCATAACCTCCATATCTTTAATGGTCAATTCTTCTGAAACAACATGTCCAGTTGTGTCATCATGATCATGTAAATTAACTCCTTTTATCAACACAGGTTTTCCGTTCACTAAAAACTGACTATTTTCAATTTTAATATTTCTAAAACCAACTTTTGTACTTGTATGCTCTCCGTTTACAGAAATTAATAAGGTATAGAGAGTTGGGTTTTCAGCATTCCAAGTTTTTATGTTAGGAATTGTCTTCTTAAAGTTAATGCTGTTTTTTCCTGTGCCTAAGCTACTCGTTTTATTATCTGAATATATTTCTAAATCACCATCAAACAATTTAATAGCAACTGTTTTTTCAATGATAGCTTGGGTATTATTATCTACTTGAAGCGTTAAATTAAAAAGACCATCTTTATAATTATTCTCTAAATCTGCAATCACAGTAAAATCTCTTAAAGCAACTTTTTCAGCAGCATACACATATACATCTCTTTCAATTCCAGACAGTCTCCAGAAATCTTGGTCTTCCATATAACTAGCATCTGACCAGCGAAATACTTGAACAGAAATTGTGTTTTTACCTGTTTTAGCAACTTTAGAAATATTAAATTCAGCAGCTGTTTTACTTCCTTCGTTATAACCCACAAATTCTCCGTTTATCCAAACATACATGGCGCCACTAACTCCAGCAAAATGCAAATAGATATCTTTTCCATCCCAGTCTTCAGAAATCTCAAAATCTCGTTTATAACTTCCATTGTTATTGATGTTATGAGGGATAAAAGGCGGGTTTGCAGGAAACATATATTTGATATTGGTATAAACGGGTATGCCAAAACCGTTCATTTCCCAATTAGACGGAACTGAAATTGTATCCCAACCTTTTGTGTTAAAGTCGTTTTTATAAAAATCTGTTGGTCTTGCGTTTACACTATCTGCATAGTAAAAATTCCAAGTCCCGTTTAAAGACTTATAGTTGGTTGAATACTCCCAACTTTCATTTTTTAAAGCAGCGTCTTGATTTGCATATTTATAAAAAGATGCAGTTGGTTTTTCTCTATTTATTTGAAAAATAGTTGGATTTTCCCATTCAGGATTCTCCCATTTTTCTGAAATATAGATTGGCTTTTCTGCTTCCTTTTGCTGACAGGAAAAAACAGTTACTACTGATAATAAGATAATAAGATGATTCATTTTCATAATTGATATATTTTTAATCTTATCAAAGATTCGTTTTTTATTTATAACTAATTTTTAGTGCCAATCCCAGAACTGAGTTGTAATTTTCATCATTTTCCATAGTTCCTGTTTTATCGATTAAAGATTCAGGTATTATAAGACAACAACTGATACATCTGGTTTCTTACCTAATTTCAATCATTTGTTAATTTACTCCCCCACCAATTTTTATTTGGTGTAAAACCTTTTGACAACATATTCATTCTTTCTTTTTCAAGACTAGGCAAACGTTTTTCAACTACCTGTTTTTTATAATGTGCTCTTTTAACAGCATCAAATTCAGTATCTGTTTCAGGATATTTAGCATCTACACTAACCAACCAGTTTTTTAATTTTCCACTTAACTTTGAGGTGATTTTAGGGAGTTTAGTAGCTATATTATCTTGCTCATACGCGTCCTCTTTTATATTGTATAATTCATTGCTCCCGTCTTCGTAGTAATGAATTAATTTATAATCTCCTTCTCTGATAATTGAGGATGGATCACCACCTTGGTTGCCATAATGTGGATAATGCCAATACAATGGACGCTCGTCAGGAATTTGACCTTTTTCAATAATTGACTTCAAACTAATACCATCTTTGTGCTGATTTTTTAATAAATCTATAGTTGCATAGTCTAAAATTGTCGGATAAAAATCGGCACCAGTCACTGGATAAAGAACTTCCTTACCATTCGATTTTAGCCAAGGAACATGGATCAAATAAGGTTCTCTTATGCCGCCTTCCCATTGGTATCCTTTTCCTCCTCGAAAAGGTAAATTTGATGTAGAGAAATTATCACCAGAAGAAACACCTCCATTGTCTGAAGTAAAAATGACAATCGTATTTTTATCTAAGCCTAATGTTTTCAGTTTTTGCAATACAACACCAACGGCATCGTCCATACTTTCTACCAAACCACCATAAATAGGATTGTCTTGAACGTGTCGAATAGGCAATTTTCGTTCCATTACGAAGCCAGTTTTTTGAATTTCCTGTTTCTCTGCTTTATTTCTATATTTTCTCCATTTTTCCTCTATGGTCTGAATAGGGCCGTGTACAGCATAAAAAGAGAGAAAAGCAAAAAACGGTTTTTCTGTATTTTGGGTTAAAAACGCAGCAGTTTCTTTGGCCAAACGCATCGAAAGATTTTCACCATTGTTCTTGTTTTCTAATTTTGGGTTTTTAAAAGGTGAAAAATAGCCTCCAGCTGGACTGCCTTTGTCCCAGCCACCAACGTTGATATCAAAACCATGATCTTCAGGAAAGGAACCCGTTTCGCCTAAATGCCATTTTCCTGCAAAAAAAGTTTTATAACCATTGGCTTGCATTGCCTCAGGTAATGTTATGTCTTGTTTGGGTAAGTTATGAACATAAGCAGCAGGTAATAATTTATCCTCTCTTTTTGTCTTTCTCCAATTTTTACCTGACTTCGCGCCAATCCAATCAGTTATTCCATGCCGAGCAGTAAATTTACCGGTCATAATAGTTGCTCTAGATGGACTACAAACTCTACTACCTGCATAGCCATGTGTGAAAATGGTGCTTTGTGAAGCTAATTTATCGATATGTGGGGTTTCATAATAGGTGCTTCCAGTATAACCCAAATCTCTTATGCCTAAATCATCTACCAAAATAAAAAGGATATTTGGTTTTTTTGGTGCTTCTAAAAGAATAGAAACAGTTGACGAATTCTGTTCTTTACAAGCGAACAGGAGAATTGTTAAAATGAATATTGAGAATTTGTATTTCATAGCTGCTTAAAATTTAAAGTCTTTTGATGCTGTTCTTGTGTTTTCTAACATAGATATAAGTTCTTTTAATTTCTCTGGATGTTCTTTAGAAATATTTTTTATTTCACTTGGATCTGTATTCAGATCAAATAAAAAGTAGTTGCTTTCAGTTTTTACATTGTATTTTACAAGTTTCCAATTGTCTTTTCTAATGGCTTGTCTTCCATTTAATTCATGAAATTCCCAGTATAAGTAGTCGTGTCTTTGCTGATGACTTTTTTTCAACAAAGAAGGTAAAAAAGAAATTCCGTCTATGTTAGAGAGCATCTCAACGTTTAAAATTTCTGCAACAGTTGGTAGCACATCCCAAAAAGCAGAAATATGATTGCTACGAGTTCCTTTTTTAATTTTACTTTTCCACTTCACAAGCATTGGCACTCTTATGCCTCCTTCAAATAGATCACTTTTACCTCCTCTTAAATGCCCATTATTAGAATTGTTTCTTTTTTCATGACCATCGTTGTCTGATAAAAAACAAATGATGGTATTTTCTGAAAGTTCTAATTGTTCTAGTTTATCTAAAACGCGACCAACTCCATCATCTAGGCCGCTTACCATAGCGGCATATGTTTTGCGTTTTTTGTTTTTTATATTTGAAAATCTTTTTAAATACTTGTCTGTTGCCTGCAAAGGAGTGTGCGGTGCATTGTAAGCAACATAGAGAAAGAAGGGTTGGTCTTTGTATTTGTCAATATAGTCAACGGCTTCTCTAGACAAAGCATCTGTTAAGTACTCAGTTTCTTCTATTCTATCGTAATCACGAAGTAATTTTGTTCTATAACCATCAAATTGATCTTTGCATTGATATGCATCTTCTAAAAGAAACTTTTCTGGAAAATATTCATGACCACCACTTAAAAAACCATAAAAATCTGAAAAGCCTCTTTCTAGTGGGTGTAGGGATTTATGAGCGCCCAAATGCCATTTTCCTAAGGCAACAGATTTGTAATTTGCTTTTTTTAAGACACTGGCTAAAGTTTCCTCGCTCAGTGGTAACCCCATGTTTGGGTCATTTGGTGCAAATAACGGATTTCTTCCAAATCCAAATCGATCTTGATAACGCCCCGTAATCAAACCAGCTCTACTTGGACCGCAGACGGGGTAACTAACATAAGCGTTGGTGAATTTTACTCCTTGAGAAGCAATCTTATCAATATTAGGAGTAGGGATATTTAGACACCCATTAAAACCAACATCTTTATATACTAAATCATCTGCAAGGATGAGTATTAAATTGGGTTGTGTGTTTAGAATTTTTGTCAGATTTTGAGCGTATAACAAAGCGAACCCGCTGAAAAGTAACATAAATAAGATTGTATATTTTGTCATTTTACTTAAAATAATTTTATTGAAATTCACTGGTTTTTATCTCATTTTCAAAGGTAGAACTGCAAGAAAAGAGATACTGGGTCAAATAATTCAAACTATAGGCTGATACAGTCAATGAGGAATTGTTCTTCTTTAATTGAACATGTGTTCCTTCCAAAGAAATTAATCTCGCTATCACGAAATGAAGACTATTTTGATAGGTAAACACTATTTCTTATTTTACATCCAGAATTCAGAAAGAATTATTGTTACCGTCTTGAATGAAATTATAATAAAAAACACCTGTTTGTTTTCTTGTTTTGAAATACCAAATAACTATAAACATATGAACAGTAGCACTGCTGAAAATAGCTGTAACTTCAATGAATTGTTTGTTTATTTTAAAACTGTTGCTTTTATAAAATAGGCAATGGGTTAAATAGTTCATTTCATGGGTGCATACAATCAACAACATGAATTTTTCTAAAAAGGAGAAAATTAAATGTATATATTTATAAAAGCCATAAAATTAATTTAGTTCATAATCCCCCCTTATGAAAGTTATTAGAATAATCGTACTCTGTTTTTTAAGCTCTCTTACAATCTATTCACAAGAGAATGAGATCAACTATGTTGTAGATTTTATAACTACACAAGAAGGGTTGTCTCATAATTATGCAACTAATATATTGAGTGATGACTTAAATGTAAAATGGATTGGTACAGAAAATGGAATCACAAAATACAATGGATATGATTTCGAATATATAAAACCAAGTGAGAAATATAAAGAGTTATTAAATGAAAACATTGAAGTTTTATTCAAGGACAACGAATCTAACATTTGGATTGGAACAAAAAGTGGTGGATTGTCCTATCTAGATGTTAAAACCAATCGTATAAAAAACTTTAATTATATAATCGATCTTGTTAAAGAAAGGGGCTTGAGAATTACAGCAATTTCACAAGATAAAGATGGAAACATATGGGTAGGGACATGGAATAAGGGTCTTTATGTAATTGATTTTAAAAACGAAAAACTCATAAAACACTATAATTATAAAGAACCAATCTATAGTATCATAAAAGATTTTAAAGATACGATGTGGTTCTGTTACGCAAACAAATTACATAGCTACAATCCTTCAAATAAGAAATTAAAATATTATATTATAAATGGTCAAATAACAAATATACTTTCTGATGTTAGTCGAAATAAAATATGGGTAACCTCTGCCAAAAACAATACTAAAATTTATTTCTTTAATTACTATACAGAGTCTATTGAAGAATTAGAGACTGGTATTTCGAGTAATTTTTCAAAGAAAATGTCCTTAGATAAACATAATAGACTTTGGATTGGTACATGGGGAAAAGGGGTGTATCGAAGTAACAAAAATCTTTCCATGTTCAACAAAATCGATTTGGTTTCTGGAGAGTCTGGAATGATAATCGGAAACTACAATACAATTCTAAGCATACATCATGATAAAAATAATGTTACCTGGCTGACAACAGCTAGTGGAGGTGTCGTGAAATTACAGGAAGGAAATGGATTTAAAAATGCAAAGGTTCTTATTAAAAACAAAGAATTAAAAGGGTTTTTAAACTGTACTAGTTTGTATAAAAACGAAGAAAAAATATTTGTTGGAACCTTGTTTCTAGGTGTTTGGCATGGTACAAGTTTTTCTAACTTATCACAAATAAAAGAAATAGGAAACGAAAAGGTGAATGCTATCTATGAGAATGATCAAAAGCTCTATATAGGAACCAGTAATAGATTTTATATTTACAACCTCAAATCAGAAAGAATCGTTTTCTCATCAAAAAAATTATGGAAGGTAACATCATTTTTAGTGAATGATAACAATATTTATATTGGAACTCAACAAGGAGGTATTGCCATTTTTCCATTGGAAGATTTACAAAAAAGAAAGTCATATGTTGTGTATTCTGAAAACGCTGAAGATTCACTTAAAATAGAGAGTAATCGAATTACCACAATTGTAGAAGATAAAAACAATAATATTTGGGTGGGCACTTACAACGGGTTGCATTTATATGACAAAAAAGAGAAACAATTTATACCACAATCAAAAATTTTAGCAGAAAAACTGCCCAGCGTAATTATCAATTCAATCGCTATAAAAGACAATACTATTTGGCTTGGTACTCCTGGTGGTTTGATTAAATTGAATTATAAAAACAACAAATTAACACTAGAAGAGATCATTACAAAAAATGACGGACTCAACAGTGATTTTATTTGTGCCATTACGTTCGATAGTATCTCAAATTTGTGGTTCACTACGCATACTGAAATTGTTAAATACAATGACACAAACAAATCAATCACCAATTATGGAAATATAAACGGTGTAAAGTCAACGTCTTTTAACAATAGAAGTTTTTACAATTACAACAATGAATTTATTTCTTTTGGAGGTTTTGACAACATCACTTTTTTCAACCCTTCAAACGTAGAGGACTTTAATACAATACCTGAAATTATTTTCACGTCACTTAGAGTGAATAATGAATTAATTGAATACAGCCCAAGCACCACAATCCTAGATAGAAATTTTAATTATGCAGATAAAATTAAATTAACGCATAAAGATAATTTCTTTTCTGCCAGATTTATTGCGAATGACTACCTAGGTCAGTTGAACATAAAATATCGTTATTTATTGGAGGGCTATCAAAATCAATGGATCAATTTGCAAAATAGAAATGAAATAAATTTTGCAGGATTGTCTTCAGGGAATTATGTACTTAAAGTACAAGGGTCTCGAGACAATCAAAATTGGAGCAATACCAAATCAATAGCGATCAGGTTATTGAGTTCTCCTTGGAAAAGTTCGTGGGCTATATTTATATATTTATTGCTGTTTTTATCTGTTGTTCTTTATTTAATTAAATCTAATAACTATAAATTAAAGCTTAAAAATAAGTTAGCTATTGCTAGGATTGATAAGGAAAAAGAAGAAGAACTAACAGAGGCTAAATTAAATTTTTTTACCAATATTTCTCACGAATTTAGAACCCCTTTGACTTTGATTATAAGTCCCTTAAAGGAACTTTTAGATAATGAAAATATCTCTCGAAAAATGTATAAAAATTTAAGTTATATTGACAAAAACACCAGCAGACTGCTAAGTCTTATCAATCAATTGTTGGATTTTAGAAAAGCAGATCATGGTTTGTTAAAGTTAAATGTTTCTCAAGGGAATTTTGTCCGCTTTGCGAATGAAGTTCATTTGTATTTTAAAGAGTCTACAAAATCTAAAAACATCAGTTATAAATTCAAATCTGCTAAAGAAGAAATTCGGTTCCCGTTTGACAGAAATAAAATGGAGATTGTTCTGTGTAATTTAGTTTCCAATGCTATTAAGTATACGAAATCAGGAGATAAAATCACACTCAAGATAGACAGTGATAAGGAATTTTGTACGATTTCAATAAAAGATTCTGGCATAGGGATGAATACTGAAAATATCGAAAAAATATTTGATCGATTTTTTCAAATCAAATCAGCGAATACGGCACGTATGATCGGTAGTGGAATAGGCCTCTCGTTTACCAAAAAAATTATAGAATTACACCATGGAACTATTAAGGTAAAAAGCGAATTAAATATTGGAACTGAATTTATTGTAAAACTGGCAATGGATGCTAGCCTTTACGAAGGTAGCATAAATGAAAACTTTATATCATCGGATAATATAATAGGTTACAATACGAAAGATATTTCAATACCTTCTGAAAGCTTTAATATAAACTCAAAAGAACACAGCCTGTTAATCATAGATGATAATTTAGAAATTCTAAGCTATCTTAAAGATATCCTTTCAGAAGATTATAATGTATTGCAAGCAGAAAATGGAGATCTAGGATTCGAAAAAGCGTCGACTGAAATACCTGATTTAATTATAAGCGATGTAATGATGCCCGGAAAAGATGGTATTACCTTGTGCAAAGAATTGAAATCACAAATTACTACTTCTCATATTCCAATCATTTTATTAACAGCAAGAACCGCAACTGTTTTTGAGATTGAAGGTCTTAAAACAGGAGCTGACGACTATATTACAAAGCCATTCAATTCAAAAGTAATCAAAGCTAGAATTTCTAGTTTACTCGAAAACAGAGAGAAGCTAAGAGCGCATTTGGTAAATAAAGTTCGTTTTGAGCCTACAACTGTTGAAATAGAGGAAGATGCTGACAAAGAGAATACATTTATTCATAAAGCGATTCTATTGGTTGAAAACAACCTAGACAATCCAGCCTTTGGAATAGAAAATATGGTTGACGAGTTGTATATGAGTCAGTCTACGCTGTATCGTAAAATAAAATCGTTAACAGGTCTTTCTTTGACAGCATTTATTAGATCCATCCGATTAAAAAAAGCAGCTCATATAATCCTAACTACAGATTTAAATTTAAATCAAGTTTCTTACGAAGTAGGATTTAATGACTATAAATACTTCAAAATATCCTTTAAAAAACAGTTCAATTGTTTGCCTTCAAAATACAAGGAACTGATTCAAAACAAGTCATAAACCTTTGTTTTTACTGTGTTTGATTTATTTAAACCCTTTATTGCCCTATTTAACCTAGCTCATTTTTTATATAATATTGACTTTTGTAAAAAGTTACAGCAATGTGACTTTTAAAATCAAACTTAATCCCAAAACTAAATTATTTATGAAAGTATTTATCTTTTATTTTCTGCTTATTATTCCTTTAGGACAATTTGCATACGCTCAAAATATTATCACGGGAACCGTCTCTGATAATGATTCACAACCTTTACCGGGTGCAACCGTTACTATTGAAAATTCCAAAAAAGGAGTTACTACAGACTTTGATGGTGTCTTTTCACTAAAAGCAGCACAAGGCGATGTTTTGGAAATTTCATATGTTGGTTTTGTTAAGACAACGGTAATAGTTGGAGCTAATACTACCTATCAAATTACCTTAAAAGAAGACGCCTCTGAATTAGATGAGGTCGTGGTCGTTGGTTATGGTGTTCAAAAGAAAGTGAATTTAACAGGGTCTGTACAATCTGTAGTATTTAAAGAAGAAGTGAATCAACCTGTTACCAATTCTGGTCAATTGTTATATGGTCGTTTTTCTGGGGTACAATTAACACAAGGAAACGGAAGTCCTGGAGCAGATGGCTCA
>CEWR01159415.1_pt1 | contig 44311 bp, 40 predicted proteins | sample 356321 | NCBI WGS metagenome assembly CEWR01 (sample SAMEA2621551, study PRJEB7988) | marine metagenome | biome: marine biome (ENVO:00000447); feature: mesopelagic zone (ENVO:00000213); material: "saline water (ENVO:00002010), including plankton (ENVO:xxxxxxxx)" | depth 790 m
AGTATTTAGTATTAGAATGATTTAGAATAAGCGGTAAAGTATTTGTTTATTTTACCAATTTTTTTAAGTTTAATAATAGATTTTATAAGTATTCACACCCTTTAAAAAAAAGAGATACTCACCACACTAAAGAATGAAATAGATTTATCTTATTTGAGTTCAGGAATGTATTTGATAAAAATAGTTTATGGAACTAAAGTGGCAATAGGTAAAATCGTTAAAAAATAGCAATACCATAGCTTTTATTTATAAAACCTTGCAATAACTATTATGCTTAATAATTAGTTTTAATAATTCCTTAACGAGTGTGGAAACTACGTTATATAAAAATAGTGTAGCTTTGCAAAAATTAAATTGAACATTTGCCCTTTTACATACTCTAAACCCACTAGAGAAAATACAAAAAATGTAAAAGATCTTCTCCTGATAAAATCTTCACTTTTTTTAAAAAACAGGAATCAAAATACAAATTCTTTATGCGTATTTTTAAAAATTAAAATTACAAAATGACAAAAAAGAAAATATATAAAAAAAAGGGAAACGTACTAAAAAACTTAACCCGCAACATACTTAGTGTTTTTAGTAAAAATGCTGACAAAGTAGTAAACTACAAACAAGTTTGTTCTAAATTAGAAATTAATGATGCCAACGGCAGAGGACAAGTAATAAAAACAATCGAAGACCTTCGCGGTCAAGGGAAGTTAGAAGAAGTAGAAAGAGGAAAATACACCTTAGTTCAAAATAAAAACTATCATGTAGGAACCTTAGATGTAACATCTAGTGGAAACGCATATTTTATTTGTGATGATTTTGAAAAAGATGTTTTTATACCCTCTATAAATGTAAATAGAGGATTAGATAAAGACACCGTAAAAGTCTATGTCTATGATAAAAAGAGAAGCTCGAAAAAAGAAGGTGATGTTGTAGAAATTGTTGAAAGAGCAAAAACAGAATTTGTAGGAGTTTTACAAGTCAGTAAAAACTTTGGTTTTGTAGTGCCAGACAATGCTAAAATGTATGCAGATATTTTTGTTTCTAAAGACAATTTTAACGGCGCTGTAGATGGAGAAAAAGTAATTGCTACATTAACAGATTGGCCAGAAAAATCTAAAAATCCTTTCGGAAAAATTACACAAGTTTTAGGAATTCCAGGAGAGCATAATACTGAAATACATAGTATTTTGGCAGAATATGGTTTGCCTCTTGAATTTCCTGCACATGTAGAAAAAGAAGCAGAAGATTTAGATACAACCATTACTGAAGAAGAAATTGGGAAGCGTAGAGATATGCGTAAAGATTTAACGTTTACGATAGATCCTAAAGATGCCAAAGATTTTGACGATGCGTTGTCATTTGAAATTTTAGAAAATGGAAATTACGAAATAGGAATTCATATTGCTGATGTTTCACATTATTTGGCGCTGGATTCTGAAATGGAAAAAGAAGCATACCAACGCGCAACTTCTGTTTATTTAGTGGATAGAGTCGTACCAATGCTTCCAGAAAAATTATCAAATGGAGTGTGTTCTTTGCGTCCACATGAAGAAAAATTAACTTTTTCAGCAGTTTTTGAACTCAATGACAAAGCACAATTATTGAGCGAATGGTACGGTAAAACGGTTACCTATTCTGATGAGCGATTTGCTTATGAAGAAGCGCAGGTATTAATTGAAGAAGGAAAAGAAGATGCTAAAACTACAATACCAGAAGATATTTCTATTAGAGGAGCTTCTTACGATGTTTCAGAGAATATTGTAAGCGCAGTATTAAAACTAGACACCTTAGCAAAAATAATGCGTAAGAAGCGTTTAAAAGACGGTGCAATTACTTTTGATAGAGCAGAGGTGAAGTTTGATTTAGATGAAGATGCAAATCCATTAGGAGTGTTTTTTAAAGAATCTAAAGATGCTAACAAACTGATTGAAGAGTTTATGTTACTGGCAAATAGAAAAGTTTCTGAATTTGTAAGTACAAAAAGTGGGAGACCTACTAAAAATACATTTGTATATCGTGTACATGATGTACCAAATGTTGATAAACTAAAAGCTTTACAAGGAATTATAAATAAATTTGGATATAGTATAGATTTACAAACAAGACAATCTACTTCAGATAGTTTAAATAAGTTATTAGCAGACGTTCACGGAAAAGGAGAATCAAATATGATTGAAACCTTAGCCATTCGTACCATGAGTAAAGCAGAATATACAACCAATAACATTGGTCATTATGGTTTGGCTTTTCAACACTATTCTCATTTTACATCTCCTATTCGTAGATACCCAGATGTAATGGCGCACCGTTTGTTGCAAAATTACTTAGATGGAAAACCCTCTCTTAAAAAAGAAGAATATGAAGAAAAATGCAAGCATTCTTCTGAAATGGAATATTTAGCAACCAAAGCTGAAAGGGATTCTATCAAATACATGCAAATTAAATACATGCAAGAACATCAAGATCTTGAGTTTTTGGGTGTTATTTCTGGTGTTACTGAATGGGGAATTTATGTTGAAATCATTGAAAATAAATGTGAAGGAATGGTGAGAACAAGAGATATAAAAGATGACTATTATATTTTTGATGAAAAGCAATATGCTTTGGTAGGCCAATCTTCTAAAAAAATGTATCAGTTAGGTGATGAAGTAACAGTAAAAGTTAAAAACACAGATTTAGAGCGTAAACATTTAGATTTTAGTTTGATACAATAATATAAAAGTATCCTTCGAGAACCGAAGAGTACTTTTATTTTTTTTGATTGATTGAGTGGCACTAATTTTGCTCACATAGTTATTATAAAATAATATTTGAAATGAAAAACAGAGTAGTAGTATTGTTCTTGTTAGTAATAGCTTCTATTACCGCACAAAACGAAGTAAGTGTTACCCTTGAAAAAATTGAGATATTAAAAGTACACAATGGTTTGACAGTAAATTTGATTAAATCTGATGAGCAGAAATTAGAAATCACAGGTGAAAAAGCAGGTGATGTTACTTTTAAAAATAAGAAAGGAACTTTAAAAATAGGCTTTAACAAAGGTAGTTCGGAGGCTTCTAAAAAGTTAAAAATAAACTTGTACTACAATAGTTTTATTGGTGAATTAGATGCTAGTCAAGGATCTGTAATTACTTCAAAAGAGATTTTTAAACAACAACAATTGTCAGTAATCTCTCATGATGTATCACATATCATGCTAACTGTTGAAATAGATTATATAAAAATTAAAGGTCTTTCTGGAGGAAATATTCAATTAAAGGGATTTGCAAAGTCTCAAAATATAAACTTAGTAACAGGGGCTAGATATAAAGGATTTGATTTAGAATCTGGTCAAGCTAACTTGTACGTTTCTACAGGTTCTAATGCAGAAGTGTATGCTACTGAAGTTTTAGATGCAAAATCTAAATTTGGTGGAAAAATATTTTATAAGGGTAGACCTAAATCTGTAACAATTGAAGAATCTTTAGGAGGTAAAGTAACTAAAGCTCAAATAGAAACAGAAAAAAAGGAAAAGAAGAGCAAATAGAAAAACCGAAGTAGTTTTATGTTTATAGATTTTTGTAAAAAACGTAAAAAGTAAAACAAAGTTATTATCTTTGTATCTTAAAATAAATAAAAAATGAATATTCAAAGCATAATTTTAGGGATGATTGGTCCCCCTCAAGTAATATTAATTGTAGTGGTTGTATTGTTGCTTTTTGGAGGTCGAAAAATTCCAGAATTAATGAAAGGACTAGGAAGCGGAATTAAAGAATTTAAAAACGCATCTAAAGAAGACGATAAAAAAGAAGACGAAAAAGGAAATAAAGCTTAAAATTTTTAGCTAATTTTTATGAGAATATATATAAAATCGAAGTTGTAATAACAACTTCGATTTTTTTTGCCATGACTATTGACATTCGCGTGAAGGCAAAAAATAAAAATACCAATCAACTTTTAAACAACTAATTTAACAATGAAAAAAGTATTTAAACACACACTACTAATTTGTAGTGTTTTCCTTTTTGGATTAAGCACTTTAACTGCCCAGAGTGGAAATATCAAAGGAATAATAATTGACAAAGAGTCTAGTGAATCTATACCTTTTGCAACAGTTGTTATAAAATCAGATAGTAAAAGAGACGGTATGAGTACTGATTATGATGGAAAATTTGATTTCAAAAAATTAATACCAGGAAACTATACAATTACGATTTCTTATATAGGTTTTGAGGATACAGTAATTGAGAATATTGAAATCAAAAATAAAAATGTAGATCTAGGTGACGTTTATCTTTCTGCCAATACAGAAGCTTTAAATGAAGTAGTGGTTACAGGTGTTAACAAAACACAAGTAACAAAAATTGATAGAAAAACATATGCAGCGAAAGATTTTGAAACTGCAAAAGGTGGAAATGCGGCGGATGTCCTTGGGAAGTTACCTTCTGTAACGGTTGCTCCTGACGGAAATGTTTCTGTTCGTGGAACTACAGATTTTATGGTCTACTTAAACGGGAAACCTACAAATATTGATGCTTCAACGTTGTTAAATCAAATTTCTAGTAATGATATTGAAAAGATTGATATTATTTCTGTTCCTACAGCGCGATACAATGCACAAGGAAAAGGAGGAATTATCAATATAAAAACAAAGTCGAGTGGTCTTGAAGGTTTTTCAGGAACGGCAACCGGGACACTTGGAGGTGCTCCTTGGGCTAATTTAACGGATACGTATAGTGGACATAAATTAAATGACAACCGTTATGTAGCGGGTATCAATTTGATGTACAACACAAAGAAATATTCTTTGCATGGATCTTTTAATTACAATGAAAAAAATGTAAATGGTCTGCGTATCGGTGACGCTAGAGTTTTAATAGAAAATCCAGATACTTATTTTCATATGAATGCCAAAGGGGAAAGACCTGAATGGTATAAATATTACTCAGCAAATGTGGGTGTTGATTTTCATTTAAGCGACACTAAAGAATTGTCTTTTACTTATTTTTATGGGAATAGAAATAACGGCAGAGCCGCTTATTATGTGTACAATACGTTTGAAACAACTATAAGCTCAAGCAGTGGTGCAAATGAAGAATATATTTACAACCCGAATATAGATAATAGATATGGAGATTACCATACAGCAAGTGCAGATTATGCAGTAGATTTAGAAGAAGGGTCTACTTTAAAAGTTTCTGGTACCTATGAAAGTTCTAGGTTGCGCAGAGACCTATCCAACACAAACTACTTTTATGATTCTAGAGAAAAATTAGATGCTGATGTTGATAATGGATATGCAAACGGTAATCAACCTAGCAGTAAATATGGAATGTCTGACAACACTCCTTTAGATGGGCTTCGAGGTTCTATAGATTATGAAAAAGAATTTGACAACGGAGGAACTATTGGTGTTGGTGGTCAGGTTCAATACATTGGTATTAAAGGAGATTATAAATATGATAATGATGAAATTGAAGGATATAACCCTATCATAGATGATATAGTGGAATTTGATAATTACATAGACTTAGAAAGAACTGTTTATGCAGCCTATGTCGACTATGCAGGTTCTGTAGACAAATGGAGCTATAATGTAGGGTTGCGTTCAGAATACGGTACTCAAGATACGTACATAGACAATACTTCTTATTTAGCTGATTTTGGGCTGTCTGAAGAAAATAATTATTCTCAAACAAAATTAGATCTATTCCCATCTGCACATTTGAACTATCAAGTTAGTGACGATAGCAAATATATTTTAGCAGCTAGTAGAAGAATTAACAGACCTTCATTAACGAAAATGGCTCCGTTTTTATACCGTCGTCACTTTGAAGTATATGTGATTGGAGATCCTACATTAGAGTCAGAGTACTTAAACAATGTAGAGTTTTCTTATGAAACAAATATTGGGAAACAAAACATCAATCTAACAGGTTTTTATAGAGGTACAGAAAATGCAGTTTTTAGAGTAAATACGACTACTACACTTGTTGAAAACCCTAAAATTAATGATTTATTAAAAGAAGACGTATTGATTCGTTCGTATACAAATGCAGGAAATTCTACTGCAATAGGAGGGGAGTTAACAGCAAATTTATTTATCAACTCTTGGGCCAAGCTTTTGGTAGGAGGTTCTTTGTATAATTTTAAAATTAAAGGAGATGTATTTGGGTACGCTGTAGATCAAGAAAGTACAAACTGGAGTGTAAAAGGGAATATGAATGTTGATTTATCTAAACAGGTAAGTACTACTTTTGACTATAACTATAAATCTGCAACAGTTACTTCTCAAGGATCTAACGAATATTTCCAAATGGCGAATATTGCATTTAACTATACTCCTGAGAAATTGGCAGGATTGGACTTTAGCTTAAGAGGATTGGATTTACTAAGTTCAAACTTACAAGGGTTGGATACGAACGCTTTTAATAATAAAGGGCAACAAATTTTCTACCAAGAAACAGAGTACCATAGAAATGGGCCTATTGTTGAGTTAGGAGCTACATATACTTTTAACAAGTTTAAAAAAGCTAAAAAATCTAAGAAAGTAAAAGCTGAAGAGCATTTTAAATAGCAGACGTTGTCTGAATAGTATAAGCCCTCTATTGATATTTCAATAGAGGGCTTATTTTATTATAAAAATTTAAATAATACGTTTGTATTTGTCTTTTTATTGTTAGAAGAAACCTATCAACTTTACTAGTATTATTATTTGCAATATTTCAATCATATAGCCAAGGAGAGTCCTTTGTAACTAATGGTTTTTTTGGAGGGGTAAAATACGGGATTTATGAATCCAATGACTTTATAACAACCAACGATTTTGGATATGAATTAGGGTGGTCAGGTCTGTCATATTTACATACTTCTGGAGACCTTTTAACTGAAATTTCTTATTCGAATAATAAGATTAGAATTGATGGTTATAAGAATGGTAGCACTGATGTTTTTCCTGTGGATATAAAACAAAACACACTTAATATTTCCACTAATTATGTGCAGTATATAAAAGCACCAGATAGTTATAAATTTAATATAGGAGCGTTCTTAGGTTTAGGAGCTTATTTAAATAACAGTGGACTTCATTACACGGATTCTGATTATGAGAATACGGCTAATATTGAAACCGTTTCTATTTCTGGCTATCCATATTACGAGTTTACAAATTATGAAAGGGAGTCAACATTTGGTGTCTTTTACCAAGCAGGTAGCCTATTGGGAGTAGAAAAAATAAGGTTTAAGTTCTTATATCAAATAGTACCTAATAATACAATTCAAATAGATACAGATAATTACAACTTGTCATTAAAAGCAAATTATATATGCGCATCACTTAACTATTACCTAACTAGAAATTAAAAAAAAAATAAAAAAATTACTGCTATTATTGTTAACGATTTCTGGACACTCAAATGCTCAGATAGCTAAAAAAACTCTTCCTTATTCAAAAAGACTAAATTATGCGGTTAATAAATCTGGAAAGATTCATATGTCACATGACAAAGAGTTTAAATTATATAATGAAAATGATTTTTCAGAAGAATTTACCTTAGAATATGTTAGATTTGATATTGACAAAAAAGATATTTCAATTTTAAATGAAAACTTAACAATGGTTTTAAAAGATGAGTTTTCTTCAAAAATTAAATTTGATATAATTAGTATTCATGCGATGTTATTAAATCCATCCTTTGAGGCTTACGTTAAGTCTATGAAAAACACAAAAGAGAAATTACTTATTTTTTCTTATTTTATATAGAAGAATAATGAAATTGTAAACGGTGTTATTAATGATAAAGATGATATTATTACGTTTACTAAATTTTAGAGAAGAATATAAAAATATTAGACATAATGAATAGTATAAACCCTCTGTTGATTTACTCAACAGAGGGTTTTTTTGTTAAGTATGAAAAAAAATGCACTTATTTATAATTGATAGTTGGGTACTGATGGGTTTGGTAAAGTTTAAAGTCAATTAAAGGGCAGTCATGAGTTGTTTCGTATGTAAACACAAAAGACCTTTAAACTTTCAGAAAGAGTCAGAAACAGCCTTAAAAGAAGTTGGTTTTACATAGAATTGTATTATTTATAATACCAAAACAATAGTTTTCCCATTTTCTGAACGAACTTTAAAATCATTAGACATAGATTTTATACCGGGTAATTTATAAAACTCATACACTTCAATAGATAAAGATTCCCCTTCTTTCCAAGCGGTAACCTTTTCTTCAGCACTCGCACCCATCATTGCAAATTCACAATGTCTTGTTGCCCCAACTCCGTCTTGTTGTTCAGAAGTAACATGTGACGTTAAAACACCAGGACAAGCATGATAGATATCCCTAAACTTTGCAATTGCATTCCAAACGCTTTCTTTTGAAACGTTGATTTCTATTTCTCTTGATATTGTTGTCATAATTAAATAGTTTTTAATGATTGAATCAATAGCGTCATTGTTGCTATTCCTTGTGTATGGTCTCTCGTGCTTTTTGCCCTAGTTAAAGCTCCAAAAAAGGTAGTATGAAATAATTCTGTTATTGATTTAGAATTTATTGAAGCATTGATATCTCCATTTTTTTGAGCTTCTTGTGCAACAGGTTCAATAACGGTTAATAATTTTTCGAATTCAAAAGCGGTTGTTTTACTTATCAATTCGTTAGAAGATCCGATTTCAGACATCATGTTATTGTTCATACAGCCAATGTAATTTTGGACAGGTTGATTTTTAAAAACACCTATATATAGGTTCAATATTCGATCAATGGCCTTTTCATTCTGATGATTCAATTGTTTCTTTAGGTAATCAACTTTCATATCTCCATATGCGCGAACTGCTAATAGTAAAAAGTTTTCTTTGCTTTTAAAAGCATTATAAAAAGCACCTTTAGTCATACCTGTTGTCTTGCATATTTCAGCAACGCCAAGGGTGCTATACTCTTCACACCAAAATAGTTGGTATCCTATTTTTAGAACTTTTTTTGTTATGTTTGATATTCATACTACAAATACATACAAACAGACCGTTCGGTACAAATTAATTATAATATTAAAAATAACTGTTTGTTGTCTATAGATTCAATGAGAGCATATTTTTTGTGTGAATTTTTAAATAAAACCCCCCTTTCAATTAAGAAAGGGGGGTTGGTATTGGTTGTTAAAATGTACTCCTTTTCAAATCTTTTTAAGACTTTTTTGAGACTTCACTAATTTTATTTGTAGCTGCCAAGCTTGTAACCATGTCAGTTAGCATAGAGCTTGCGGCATTCGGATTATTAGGTAACAATATTAAATTACTATTAGATTCAGATCCTATAGATTGTAATGTGTCGTAGTGTTGTGTTATTACAATTAATGCCGAAGCTTCTTGTGAATTGATTCCAGCTTTATTCAATACATCTACTGACTCTTCTAAACCTCTAGCAATCTCTCTTCTTTGATCTGCAATACCCATTCCTTGTAAACGTTTGCTTTCAGCTTCTGCTTTGGCACGTTCTACGATTAATATTCTTTGTGCATCTCCTTCAAACTGTGCAGCTAATTTTTCACGCTCAGCCGCATTAATTCTATTCATCGCTTCTTTTACTTGAGCATCTGGATCAATGTCGGTAACCAATGCTTTTACGATGTCATAACCATAATCAAGCATGGCTTGTTTTAATTCTCTTTGAATAGCCAATGCGATATCGTCTTTTTTTTCAAAGACATCATCCAATTTCATTTTTGGAACTTCAGCTCTTACGGTATCAAAAATATAAGCCGTTATTTGATCATGTGGATTCTGTAATTTGTAAAAAGCATCGTATACCTTTTCTCTAAGAATTTGAAATTGAACAGAAATTTTTAATTGTACGAATACATCATCTTTCGTTTTTGTTTCAACCATGACCTCTAGTTGTTGAATTTTAAGACTTACACGTCCTGATATTTTGTCAACAACGGGTATTTTAAATTGTAATCCCGATTGACGGATGCTTACAAATTTTCCAAATCGCTCTACAATAGCGGTTGTTTGTTGGTTTACGGTAAAAAATCCCATAAATAGTATTGCTACTATGGGTATTAAATAAATTAGGCTGCTCAATGTTTCCATAATGTGATCTGTTTTTTTTGTTTAAAGGTATGAAAAAAAAGAAAGGGATCTATTTTTAAATATGTAATAATTGCAATTTGTATCGTTATCATAAATTGTTTTTTTGATAAAATTTTACTGCCTTTATCGGATATGACATATTCCTTTTTAGTAGTTTCGCGAAAAAAATATTATGAAAAAATTATTGTTTATTACAGTAGTGTTATTATGCACTAGATTTTGTTTAAATGCTCAAGAGAAAGGAACATTTGAGGGTGGTTTGTTTATTGGGTATAACTCTGCTACGGTGAGAGTAAATACAGGTACTGCTGACCTAAAAACGGGAACTACTATTGGAGCATCTAGAGAATACTACTTTTCTGATCGATGGGGTTTGCATTTTGAAGTTGCTTATAGTCCTAAAGGTTGGTCGAATGGCTTTCTTGAAGACTTAGATAATTCTACAACCATAATTACAGACTATAGACTAAAGTATATTACAATTCCTGTTACTTTTAATTTGCATTTTGGTAAAACAAAAGGGTGGCATTTTAATTTTGGTCCTTATATAGGATTTTTAACGAAAGCGGAAGTTGAAAAAACAGAACTGGATGTTACGGACTTGATGTCTTCTACTGATTTCGGTCTTGCTTTGGGTATTGGTTATAAATTTAGATTATCTGAATTTACTAAACTTCAATTGGATTATGGAACTCAAACAGGATTCGTGAATGTTTTTGAAGTGTCCGCGGAGCCTGTTTATAACTCATCATCTCGTTTTAACATTTCCTTACTTTTTGATTTGTAGATTAAAATAGATGCTAATCATTAAATTAAATTTTTTGTGCTTATTAATTAATACTAACTTTGACGTTAAAATAATTATACAATGAAAAAGTTTCTTTTTGGATTTATAGGAATCGTGATTGTTTCCATAATGTTATATTTTACAGCCGTTTATTATTTGACATATAGCGAAGGATACCGTTCTGGTCAATTGGTGAAAGTTAGTTACAAAGGATTGGTATTTAAAACATGGGAAGGGCAATTAAGTCAGGGTGTATCTGAAGCACAAGTTTTCCGTTTTTCAATTGAAGAAAATGAAGAACGCGTAATAAAATTGTTGCAAGACTATCAAGGACATAATGTTCGATTGAAATTTAAAGAACGCTATTCTACCTTTGCTTGGTGGGGTGATACAAAATATTTTGTTGTTGATGTAGAAAAAGTAGAATCAGTTGATACTCGGAAACAAAACGATGACTTTTGAATAAAAAAAAGCTCCAAATGAAATTTCATTTGGAGCTTTTTTTATGAATTATAACGACCTCTTGGTTTGTTTTTACAATTATGCCCTGAGCTTTTCGAAGGGTCGTAATAGTTGTATCTTATAATACGTGCCCTTCGACAAGCTCCGTGCTCTTTTGCCGTTATCCTAAAATGTTAATAGCGTTTTCAATTCTTGCTGTGGTAGCTTCTTTACCAACCATTGCAGCAATATCAAATAGGTGAGGACCTTTTAGTGCGCCAACCAAACTCAAACGTAAAGGCTGCATTACTTTTCCAAAACCAATTTCTTTTGCTGTGATCCATTCTTTTAAAATAGTTTCTACATTCTCTGAAGAAAAATCATCTATAGATTTTAATACAGAGAGTACTTCTAACATAATCTCAGATGTATCTGCTTTCCATTGTTTTTTAGAAGCTTTGGCGTCAAATTCTTTTGGCGTGGCAAAAAAGTAATCACTCAAGGCCCATAAATCTTTTATGAATACAGCACGTTCTTTTACTAAAGTAACAACAGTTTCTATATAAGCAGCATCTGCAGTAATCCCTTTTTCTGTTAAGATAGGTGTAAAGAGCGCAGCTACTTCTTTATTGTCTTTTGCTTGTAAATATTGTTGGTTGAACCAGTTTGTTTTTTCAGGGCTAAATTTTGCGCCCGATTTACTAACACGTTCTAAAGAGAATTCTTTTGCTAATTCCTCTAAAGAAAAAATTTCTTGTTCTGTACCAGGATTCCATCCTAATAAGGCAAGCATGTTTATAAAAGCATCTGGTAAATAACCATCTTCTTTATATCCTCTTGAAACTGCTCCTTCACCGTTTGTGTACTCTAAAGGGAATACAGGAAAGCCTAATTTGTCTCCATCACGTTTGCTTAACTTACCTTTTCCTACAGGTTTTAAAATCAATGGTAAATGTGCAAATTCAGGTGATTCCCATCCAAGTGCATTGTATAGAGAAATATGTAAAGGAAGCGAAGGCAACCATTCTTCACCACGAATGACATGAGATATTTCCATCAAATGATCATCAACAATATTTGCTAAATGATACGTTGGCATTCCGTCGCTTTTAAACAATACTTTATCATCTAATAAAAATAATTTAAAAGAGACATCTTTTCTGATAAGGTCTGTAGCAACTAAAAGTTCGTTTTCAAAAGAGGTATCATACATTTTAAAACGGATCACATATTTGTCTCCAGCTTCTAGTTTTGCTGCTACTTCGTTTTTAGAAAGAGACAAAGAGTTGTCTAGATTTTGTCTTGTGGTATGGTTGTAGATGAAAGGAGCCTTGTTTTCTTCTGCTTTTTTTCTTTCAACGTCTAATGCTTCAGCAGTATCAAATGCATAATATGCATGTCCGCTTGCAATTAATTGATCTGCGTATTGTTTGTATAGATCTTTACGTTCAGATTGATGATACGGTCCAAATTTTTCATTTTTTCCTGGAGCCTCATCAAAAGGAATTCCACACCACTCCATAGCATCAACAATGTATTTTTCTGCATTGGGAACATAACGTGTTTGATCTGTGTCTTCAATTCTTAAGACAAAAGTTCCTCCATGTTTTTTTGCAAATAAATAATTGTACAAAGCGGTTCTAACGCCTCCTATATGTAATGGTCCTGTTGGACTTGGTGCAAATCTTACTCTTACGTTGTTCATTTTCTGAAATTTTAAAGTGCAAATATACTTATTATGTTGAATCGTTTAATTGTTTATTCGTGTAAATGTTTTTGTTTGTTTAGTTTACTATCTACAATTTTCTTTTTTAAAGAAGTTCAAGGAGTTATTTTATGGTTTTTATGTGTTTAGGAGTTTTCTTTTCTGTTTGATCTAGACTTTGTCTGAGGCTGTCGGTGTCAAAACTTAGTGGTATATTTGCAAGAATTTTCATGATGATAGAATTTAATTACGAACTAGATTTTGAGCTTTCTAAAGAAGCTGATTATTCAACTTGGATTGAAAAAGTAATTTTAGGTTATGAGTTTAAACTAGGCGAACTAAATTATATTTTCTGTGACGATGCATATTTGTTAAAGTTAAATGTAGAATTCCTCGACCACGATACGTTAACTGATATCATTAGTTTTGATTATACAATGGGAGAAATTGTTGGAGGTGATATTTTTATATCTCTTGAACGAGTTAAAGAAAATGCTCAGGAATTCAGTGTCTCAATTGAAGAGGAATTAAAACGTGTTATGATCCATGGTGTTTTACACTACATGGGTTATAAAGATAAAACGAAAGAAGAGAAAGAAGAGATGCGTTCGCAAGAAAACATTGCGGTTCGTTTATTTAAATAAATGAATATCAATATAATAACATTATCGTTCCACGTGGAACAAGAACAATTATCTATTGATAGTTGTTGATTAATAATTGAAACTATGAGTCTTTTTACTGATACATACGATGTGATTGTTGTTGGAGGTGGGCATGCAGGTTCTGAAGCTGCTGCTGGTGCTGCTAATATGGGTGCTAAAACCTTATTGGTGACAATGAGTTTACAAAACATAGCACAAATGAGTTGTAATCCTGCTATGGGAGGAATTGCAAAAGGACAGATTGTTCGTGAAATAGATGCTTTGGGCGGTTACTCTGGCATCGTTACTGACGAAACTGCGATTCAGTTTAAGATGCTGAATAAATCTAAAGGACCTGCAATGTGGAGTCCAAGGGCGCAAAGTGATCGTATGCGTTTCGCTGAGAAATGGCGTAATATGTTAGAACAAACAGACAATCTTGATTTCTATCAAGACATGATTTCTGGACTTGTTATTGAAGATAAAAAAATTGTTGGTGTAAGAACAGGGCTTGGTTTTGAGATAAAGGCGAAGTCTGTAATTATTACTGCGGGTACTTTTTTAAATGGTTTGATTCATATTGGTGAAAAAACATTTGGTGGAGGTAGAGCGGGTGAATCCGCCTCAACTGGGATCACAGAAGATTTGATAAAACAAGGTTTCGAAGCGGGTAGAATGAAAACGGGAACTCCTCCCAGAGTGGATGCAAGGTCATTAGATTTTTCTAAAATGATTGAGCAGCCTGGTGATGAAAAGCCTGAAAAGTTTTCTTATTCTAAACAAACAAAAAAATTAACAGATCAGCGTTCTTGTTATATGGCATATACTTCTCAAGAAGTACATGATGTATTGCGTGAAGGGTTTGATAGGTCGCCAATGTTTAATGGCCGTATTAAGAGTACAGGCCCAAGATATTGTCCTTCTATTGAAGATAAGATTGATCGTTTCGCAACAAAGGACAAACATCAAATTTTTGTTGAACCGGAAGGGTGGGATACAACTGAGATCTATGTTAACGGTTTCTCAACATCATTGCCTGAAGATATTCAAGACAAGGCCTTGCGTAAAGTGTCTGGTTTTGAAAATGTAAAGTTTTTGCGTTTTGGTTATGCGATAGAGTATGATTTTTTTCCTCCAACACAATTAAGACATACATTAGAAACTAAGTTGGTTGACGGTTTGTATTTTGCTGGTCAAATTAATGGAACTACAGGATACGAAGAAGCGGCTTCTCAGGGATTGATGGCAGGTATAAACGCGGCATTAAAAATTCAAGAGAGAGAGCCTTTTATATTAAAAAGACACGAAGCGTATATCGGAGTATTGATAGATGATTTGATTACAAAGGGAACAGAAGAGCCTTATAGAATGTTTACATCTCGTGCTGAATATAGAACCTTGCTGCGTCAAGATAATGCGGATTTGCGATTGACTCCAAAAGCATTTGATTTAGGAATGGTTTCTCAAGAGCGATTAGATCGCGTAAAAGAAAAACAAGAAAAGACAGATTTGTTTGTTGCGTTTTTGCGTACTACTAGTGTAAGTCATCATGATGTAAATCCTATTTTGGAAGAAAGGAAATCAGCCCCAATTAATCAATCTATGAAGATGTTTAAATTAGCTGCACGTCCGCAATTGACATTTGAAGATGTCGTGAAATTTCCAAAGGTTCAAGAGTTTGTTGATGTCAATGGAATCGATGATGAGATTATTGAACAAACAGAGGTGCAGGTGAAGTATGCAGGTTATATAGATAAGGAAAAGCGTAATGCTGATAAGCTTACACGTTTAGAAAACGTGTCAATTCCCGAAATATTTGATTATCATAAAGTAAAATCATTGTCAATTGAAGCGCGTCAGAAATTGACAAAAATCAAACCAGTTACAATATCCCAAGCGGGTCGAATATCAGGAGTTTCGCCAAGTGACATTTCTGTCCTACTTGTGTTTATGGGAAGATAAAAAAGAAAAAGTTCCACGTGGAACTTTTTCTTTTTTAAAATAAAACGGCAATGAAAAGAGTTTGTTAGTAGTGTTTTTTTTGGTGTTCTGTTTGTCAAGTAATAAAGATGAAGAGGGTTCTAAAACGGCAATTCGTGATGTAACAGGTTTAAATTTGTATGATGCCAATGCGGTACCCCAAGGTGCGTTTGGAAACCCAAATAGTTTTTCTGTAGGGGGTTTAGCGGAAATTGAAGAGGTTGTTGAATATAAAATACTTGGCGATTCAGAGGATGGTTTGAGTGTTCGTGTAACTAGGCCTGGGGGTTTCTGTATGTCCTAATCTAATTAGGGGTGTATTAAATAATATCTGAAGATAAAATAGATAATATTTCGATTTTAAAGGGAAAAGAAACGAAAGCTTTTCAAAATACAGAATTTGAAGAAAGTGATTTTTCGGAAGCGCATAACATACGTTATATCAAAACAATTAGTGAAGGTTTGTCTGCTTATTTAAATTCATATGATGTTTTAGAATTAGAAGAAGGTTTTTATAAAGTTTTTATTGAAGTTAGAGTGAGGTTATATTGGGGTGTCAGTTTATAAATATAAATAAGGGCTTAATAACTTGAATAAAATTAATTATTGGGAATAAATTATTTTAAAGAGGATGAAATACACATGTGTAATTTTTGATTGTGATGGTGTGTTGGTAGATACAGAAGATATTTCAATTGGAACACTTGTACAGATGGGAAACAAATTAGGAGCCAATATTGACTTCGAATTTGCAATGGTAAATTTTTTAGGAAAATCTTTAGAATATTGTTTTGAATTTATTGAACAGAGATGTAAAGAGCGGTTTCCCGATGATTTTGAAAAGCAATACAGAACGATAAGTTTTGAAAGGTTTCAGAATGAATTACAGCCAATAGAAGGTGTGAAAAAAATGATAAAAAAATTAGAGATTCCTTTTTGCGTAGCCTCTAATGGGCCTTTAAATAAAATGCAATTGAATTTAAAAACAGTCGGATTAGACGCGTTGTTTGGCGACCATATGTTTAGTGCATATCAAATACATAAATTCAAACCAGATCCTGCTTTGTTTCTTCACGCAGCTGCTACTTTAGGTTTTAAACCAGAAGAATGCGTTGTGATTGAAGATAGCGATGTAGGAGTAAAAGCTGCTATCGATGGTGGGTTTGATGTATTCGGTTTTGCGAACCCTAGAAGCGAGGCATTGTTGAAAAAAGAGGGAGCAAACCTTTTTTATCATATGGATGAATTGTTTGAGCTATTAGAAAAACAGTAGTTTCTGTCTCTTGTCAATTCGAGTGATTTCTGTTTTTTTTATAGGAAAGAGTGTAGAGAACAAGTATAAAGTGTACCCCTAAAAATTAGATTAAAAAAGAAAGAGTAAACCATATATCAAAAACAATATGTCTGCAAGAGCTGTAAATACACCACCCAAACCAAATACTTTTAAAACGTATGTTTCGTGTAAAGATCATCTGGTCTCTAATGAACAATTCGATTTGTTACTAGACGATAATTTAGATTTGTTAATGACAAGTCCGAAGCCAGAGGACAAGGATTTAGGTAAATATTATGAAAGTAAAGATTATATTTCACATACCGATTCGAAAAAATCTGTTGTAGATGTTGTCTATCAAATGGTACGTAATTATACCTTAAAAAAGAAATTGAATTTGATCAATTCTTTTCAAACGGAAGAAAAAAAGATTTTAGATATTGGCGCTGGTACAGGTGACTTTTTAAAAATTTGTGTAGACAACGGTTGGGCAGTAACAGGTATTGAGCCAAATGAATCGGCTAGGGAAATCGCTTCTGAGAAGTCGGTAAAAAACGGTGGACGGTTTTTTGAAGCTGTAGAAGACTTAAAGAAAGAAGAAAATGTTTTTTTTGGTTTTGATGTGATCACGATGTGGCATGTTTTAGAACATGTTCCAAATTTAGATGAAACCATTTTCAATTTAAAAAAATTATTAAAACCAGAAGGAGTTATACTCGTAGCAGTTCCTAACTTTAAAAGTTTTGATGCTTCTTATTATAAAGAGCATTGGGCAGCTTATGATGTACCAAGACACTTGTGGCATTTTTCACAAACAGCAATTAGACGCTTGTTCTTTTTTCAAGGAATGGAAGTTGTAAAAACAATTCCAATGAAGTTTGACTCTTTTTATGTTTCTTTATTAAGTGAGCAATGTAAAAACGCTAAGATGCATTATTTAAGTGCTTTTTGGATTGGGTTGCGTTCAAACCTAAAAGCAAAAAAGACAAATGAGTATTCGTCATTGATATATGTAATCAAAAACAAGAAAAACTGGCTTAAAGATGGCTTTAAAGGCGTTTAAGTAGCTCTTGTAAAATAACATTGGTTCTTTGAAAAAGCGACGTAAAAAGCGCTTAAAACAGGCTGGTTTTTTAGTTTGTAGAAGCAGAGATTAGATACAGTAAAAAGAGTAATTCGAATACCACTTCTATTGTTGCTTTTTAACAAGTGTCGCTTTAGTTGCTGAAACAGGAATTGTAGAAAATAGTTTGCAATCGTATTAAAAATGAAAAAATGGAATTAGATTATATTGAAAACTTCAATGGTCTTGATGAAAATATTGTTCGTCTTTTTAACTTTAACAAAGCTGAAGCAATTCTATTTAGAGACTTATTGGTAGACACAGTTATTGTTAAAAATCAAAAGCTAGATGTGTCTCAAGTAGACTTTATAACTGCCCATAGTTGCAATTTAATTTTTGGTTTGTTTAAATCTGATGAAGGAATACTGACAAAAGACAAGGAAACATTTTTCTGTATGTTAACTTTAGAGGGGTTTAAAGAGATGGCAAAACTTATAGAACCTTTTTGCAAGAAAGAATCAAAGGGATATCAATATTTATATGATGTTGATACCCCTACTGATTTATTATTTTGCCCGACTGCTAGTTAATGATTTAAAGTAAGATGAGAACATTTTGTAAGGTTTTGATATCATTACGGTGTGCCAAGATATTTGTGGCACTTTTGACAAACAGCAATTCGGAGCTTGTTCTTTTTTTAATTGGTGATATTTGTGAAAATACTTTCAACTAATTTTTGCTCTTTTATGTTTCTTATAACATAAACGACATAAAAATTCGGAGATGATTCCTTTTAATACCTTTTAGGTTAGATTGTGCTCAAATGAGTATTCATCTTAGATTCATTAAATAAAAACACAAAAACAGGCTTAGTCGCTTCTTAAATCGCGCTTACAGAGCCCTTGCTACAAGGTATATTGAAAAATCAAAAAAGCCGTTTAAAAGCGCTTTAAAACAAGTCGGTTTTTATAGAGGGGTCTTATAGCGTTTTACTTTTACTATAAATAATCTTGATACCTGTTAATTCAAAAGAGAAACTCCAAAAACACAAATCAAAAAGTAAACAGCCAATGAAGTTGCTCCAGGATAGTCTTTTGCAATTCTTTGTCCAACTAACATATATAGAATTGATATGATCGACAAAACACATCCAAGCAAGGCAACTGTTTTTTCTTCGAAATAAAATAATTGATAGACACCAATAATTAAAAAGAGCAAACTAAAAACCTCTAACACTAGTAAAAATCCAACTAATGGTTTTATGAAACTTTTGACAAAAGTGTTTTTGAAAGTTTCTTTGATATAAGAAATAGTGCCTTTCCATTCCATTAACTTTTCAATTACAGAAACTCCAAAGGTGATAATTAGAAAAAGTAAAATAAATAGTTCAGCAAGGTGAGAGTTGATAGGTATTTGCATACTGCTTGTTTATATTTGTAGAGCTCGCAATCTACGCATTAATTGTAATTGCTGTTTTATTATGGATAAAAATACTTTATTTGAATACTATTTATTGCCCACAGTGGTTTTAGAACAGAAATAATAAGTTGCAACTAATAAAAAGGTACTTATTTGTCTCATTAACTGTTGTTTAAATAAAAACATCCCTTGTACATCTAGATGTACAAGGGATGTTTTTCAGTATTTGTGCGTGTGCTTATTTTCTACGACCTTTTTTTGGTTTCAAAGCTTTTAATTCTTCTTCAGAGTTTACAATTACAGTTTCTTTGTTAATGATTAAAGAGATTGGGAATACAAAAGTAGGATGTGTTCCTTTTTCTAAAGTGTCTACGTAAACTTTCATAGCCTCTTTGTCTGCTATTTCAATAGCTCCATCACCTGTTGTTACAGAAATAGGGAATACCAATTTAGAACGAGCACCTCTATCTCCTTTAGGTCCTTTTCCTTTTTTAGGGAACAATGCTTTTAGTTCGTCCTCATTATTTGCTGTAATAGTTTCTTCATTAATGATTAAAGAGATTGGGAATACAAAAGCAGGATGTGTTCCTTTCTCAAGGGTTTTTTTATAGGCTTTCATAGCTTCTTTATCTGCTATTTCAATATCTCCAGCATCTGTTGTTACTGATACAGGGAACACTAATTCTGGTCTTGTTGGTCTTTCTCCTTTTTCAAGTTTCAAAGCCTTTAATTCTTCTTCGCTGTTAATTATAATTGTTTTTTGATCAACAATAACAGAAATTGGATATATAAAAGCAGGGTGTATTCCCTTTCCTAAAGATTCTCTATATGCTTTAAAGGCTTCTTTGTCTTCAATTTCTATGGCTCCAGATTCAGTTGCTACAGTTACAGGAAATACAAGTTTAAAATGATGTTTTTTATGTCCTCTTTTTTTCTTTCCAATCAAAGCTTTCATTTCACCTTTGTTATTCAGAGTAATAGTCTTTCCATCAACAGTAATATCAATTGGGAAAACAATTCTTGCTTTTCTATTTTTTTGTCCATATTCAGAAAGTTCTTTATCATTAGATATTAGTACCTCTGAATCGTCATCTGCTATAGCTGAGATATTATATTTAAAAGCCATTGTTTCAATTGCGGAGTTAATCTCGTCACTTGATAATTCGCTTGTTTCGTTTGTTGAGACAAGATCTTCTGTTAAGCTTTGATCACATGATGTGAAAATTGCCATTCCTAATATAAGAACAGCCACTATTTTTGTGAATTTTTTCATGATATTAAAGTTTTTAAAGTTTATATATTTCTAATTCCTATCAATAAAACAGCTCAGAAATAAATAACCCTACCATAAAATTAAAATAAATTTTTAATTTAAATGAGAGGAAGTTAACTTTTCTTTTTATAGAGGCTTTCATCGTTCTCTATTTTTTTATTCTTGAAAGAAACAGGTCTCGTATTTTTCTCTTATTTTTGAAACATAAATAAACCTTACTATGTCAGATGTAAAATCAGTTTGTGAATCGATAGTGTTCGAAGAAATATATAAAAATCATTCTAAAACTCTCTATAATTTTGTTTATTATAAATGTGGAAGTCAAGATCAAGCAGAAGATTTGGTTCAAGAAGCCTTTATTAAAATGTGGAACAATTGTGCTAAAATAATTTTTGACAAAGCAAAGTCATTTCTTTATACTGTTGCAAACAATTTATTTTTAAATGAAGTTGCACATAAAAAAGTAGTCTTAAAATACAATAAAATTCCTATAATTGATTCTACAAATGAAGACCCTGAGTTTATTTTAGAAGAAAAAGAGTTTATGGTAAAGCTTCAAAATGCAATATCAGATTTAACAGATGGGCAACGAGAGGTGTTTTTAATGAGCCGTATAGATAAGAAGAGTTATAAAGAAATAGCAGAACTTTTAAGTATTTCAGTAAAAGCAGTGGAAAAACGAATGCACGGAGCACTTTTAAAAATGCGATCTAAAATTAGCGGTAAGTTTTAAAAGTTAAAAAAACAAAAATAAAGGTAGGGTAGTTTGCAACAAAACTGTTTTACATAAAAAGGATACTATTATGGAGCAAAAATACACAGACGATACTTTTTTAGCCAGATGGTTAAACAAAGACCTCAATGAAGAGGAGCGTATTGCTTTTGAAAAAACAGAAGAATATAAGGGGTACGCAAAAATTGTTGAGAAAATGGAATTGTTTCAAGCTCCTTCTTTTAATAAAGAAGAGACTTTTAAAAAAATTAAAAATAAAATTAAACCACAACAAAAGGTTAAAAATCTCCGTCCAAACTGGGTATACTCAATAGCTGCATCCATAGCGTTATTAATTGGGATGTTTTATTTTGTTGGGTTAGATACTGTTTATAAAACCTCTTATGGGGAGCAATTAGCAGTTGTTTTACCAGATGGTTCAGAGGTGCTGTTAAATGCAAAATCTAAAATTTATTTCGATGAGAAAGATTGGGAAAAGGGAATACGCAACTTAACATTAAATGGAGAAGGGTATTTTAAAGTTAAAAAAGGCTCGAAGTTTACAGTGGAAACTGAGTTAGGATCTGTAAGTGTATTAGGCACTCAATTTAATGTAAAAAGAACACAAGGTTATTTTGAGGTAAAATGTTTTGAGGGCAGTGTACGTCTTAAAAATGCTTCGGATGAAGTAATTTTAACGTCAGGAAGGGGATATCAAAAAATAAAAGGAGCAGCAGGAAAAAATACAGTTTTCGAAACGGTTAGTCCATCTTGGATTTCTGGAGAAAGCTCTTTTGTAGAAACGCCTTTAGCCTACGTAATAAAAGAATTAGAAAAACAATATAAAGTTTCTATTGAAACAGATTCGGTCAATATAAGTCAACTTTTTACAGGAAGTTTTTCAAATAATAATAGAGATGTTGCATTAAAGTCAGTTTTCATACCTTTACAAATACTTGTAACTATTGATGAATCTGACAAACTAATACTGAGTGAAAAATAATACAAAGAAATTATTATTTCTTTTTTTCTTATTATCTATATTTGGTTATAGCCAACAAAATAAAGGATCTTCCAAAGAAAAAAAACCTCTTACAGAACTAATAAAATCGATAGAAAAACAATTTGAAGTCCGTTTTTCTTTTGATCCAAATTTGGTGAAAAAACATGAATGTATTCCTTTTAATGATGAGAAATCACTTGATGAAAATCTAGCATTCTTAGAAAAGGAAACCAATCTAGTTTTTGAGAAAATTGATACGCGTTATATCATTATAAGAGAAAAAATTATTACCACAAACCTAAGTGTTTGTGGTTTTCTTGTGGATGAAAATACAAAACTTCCAGTGTCAAACGCAACTGTTTGGGTAGTACATAAATCTCTAGTTGTTTCCTCTGATCAGGAAGGGTACTTTGAACTAAAAGGCTTGCAGTCTGATTGGAAAATTCGTATTGATTATTTAGGATATAACAGTTTGCTATCACCCGTGTTTAAAATGCAAGATAGAGGTTGTGTGAAAATAGAATTGTCTGAAACAAACGAGGAGCTTGATGAAGTTTTAATTAGCGACTACCTTACACAAGGAGTGTCCAAAAAAAGAGATGGTGCAATTCGAGTGTCTCCCAAAAGTTTAGGCATTTTACCTGGGTTAACAGAGCCAGATGTTTTACAAAGCTTACAAATGCTACCCGGAGTACAAAGCCCAGGAGAAACTGCTTCAGGCATTCATGTAAGAGGTGGTACTCCTGATCAAAACCTTGTGTTGTTTGATGGAATTAAAATGTATGATAGCGGTCATTTTTTTGGTTTGATATCTTCATTTAATCCGTATGTTACAAAAAAAATAGATTTTTATAAAAGTGGTACAAGAGCGAAATTTGGTGATCGAATAGGGGGAGTATTAGATATCACTTCTGGGGATGCGGTTCCTGATTTTAGTACTGGTTTTGGATTGAATTTATTACACGCCGATGCTTTTGTAAAAGCACCGTTGTTTTATAATAAAGTAGGTTTGATTCTTTCTGCAAGAAGATCTTTAACAGATATTTGGAATACAACTACCTATAAAAGCTTTTCAGAAAGTGTATTTCAAAATACGAGAATAATTGAAGAAGGTTCAGGTAACTTGAACGCACTTACAAATGTAGAGAACACTTTCTTTTTTCATGATTATAATTTAAAATTGATTGCAGATATTACTGAAAAGGATAAGTTGGTTTTTAGCAACCTATTCAATAAAAACAATCTTGAATATTATGCAGAAAATGAACGCTTCTTTGAAACAAATAACGACAATGTTGAAATAAAAAATCAAGGATCTAATTTAAAGTGGACTAAGTTTTGGAATCAAAAATGGTCTCACACCTCTGCTATAAGTCTTTCAGAATATATTTTGGATTATAATGGGGAAAGAATAATTACAAGAAGAGACCCAAGTAAATCAATATCTAATATTTTAAAAAAATATAATAAAGTTAAAGACTTAGATTTTAAAGTAGATTTTGAAAAAAGAAAATCTGAAATCTCAACTTGGATGCATGGTTATCAGTTTTCTAAAAATGAAGTTCAGTATATTTATGAGAATTCAGGAGCTAATGGAAATGGAAATCAGATTTTAGAAGCTGATGATTCAGATAATTCTACCCATGCTTTTTTTACGGAGTATTCTTATACAAAAGATCAGAAATGGAAAATGAACTTAGGAATTCGTTTCAATTATTTCTCAGTCGTAAGAAAAACCTATGTGGAGCCTAGATTTTTCCTATCTAATCAGGTTTCAGATTCTTTTCAGTTGAAATTTTCTGCAGAAGTAAAAAATCAAGTGCTTAGTCAAATTATTGAATTTAGAAATACAGGTTTAGGTTTGGTGAATGATATTTGGGCCTTGTCAAATAACAAGGAGATACCGGTTCTAAATAATTATCAAATTACGGGAGGGTTTTTGTTTCAGAAAAATGGATGGAATTTTGATGTAGATGTGTACCATAAATTAATAAACGGATTGACGCTATTAACTGAAGATGTTGTAACGAAAGCTCCCCAATATTTGGCAGGAGAAAGCAAGACAAATGGAGTAGATTTTCTTCTAAAAAAACGTTTTGGAAACTATAGATCCTGGATCAGTTACACGATGTCTAAAACCAAGTTTACATACGATGGAATAAATAAAGGTATTGCATTTGATGGTGAGTATGATATTCCACATTCTTTAGTCTGGTCACATACTTATACCCTAAAAAAAATGGAGTTTTCACTTGGTTGGAAAATTAGGTCAGGAACTCCTTATACAAAAGGAATTGATATTGTAAACATTCCAAATGGAGGAAATAGAATTTTGTATGAAAATGCTGTAAATACGAATCGTTTGCCAACGTATAATAAAATAGATTTTTCTGCGACCTATAAATTTAGTTTCTCTAAAACAGGAAATGCTAAAGGAAAAATAGGATTGTCTTTAATGAACGTATTTGATCAAAGTAATATTTTAGACAGAAGTTATGAAATTAAAATTCAAAGAAAATCTGGACAAAAAAAAGACGATATAAAAACATTGGTTGAAACAGATCAATTGTCTATTGGTTTTACGCCCAACATTGTTTTTAGAGTTTCTTTCTAATTTCTCTCTTAGGCAATATATCTTAATTTATACCCCCCTCTTTAGAATGCAGTAAACGGGTTAATTTAATAGACAAGTCTAATAAAATAATCTTAGCATTTCCATTTCGTTCAATATGATACAAGGCATCCCCTACTTCTTTTTCTATTTCTATAATATTCCCACTATGTATAAAAGGTGCAAATTTATCTAAAGTGAAACCTTGAGTTTGTGTCTCTAAAAACACCAACTCTTTGGCGTTGTAGTTGAAAAGTAAGGCTTGTCTAAAAAACTGGAGACAGTACCTTAAAAAACTTTTTTGAGTTTCTCTTCCAGACTTCGCAATGGTATCACTCCACTCAATTAAGTTTTGTATTACAGCAGCATTTCCCTTGGCTTTAAAAGCAGTTCTTACCCATAGTACAAACCAGTTTTCAAAAACCAAATCATTAGAATCATGTTTTAGCAAATGCAGTGCTTTGTTGTAGTTTCCTTCTGCTTGATGCGCAATTTTAGAGGCTTCTGCAGGAAAAGAATTATTTCTATCTATCAAGGCATCAGAAATATCACTCTCACTCAAAACAGGAAAATGTAATACCTGACAACGAGACAAAATAGTATTGATTATTTGTTCTTGGTCTTCAGCAATTAAAATAAAGACGGTTTTTTCTGGCGGTTCTTCTAATAGTTTTAAAAGTTTATTGGCAGCTGAAGTATGCATTTTCTCTGCCATCCAAATCACCATTACTTTATAGCCACCTTCATAAGCTTTTAGTTTCAGTGATTTTACAACTTGTTCCGCCTCATCAACTCCTATTTGTCCTTGTTTATTTTCTACTCCAATATGCTGGAACCAGTTGAATAAGCCTCCATAAGGTTGCTCCTTTACAAAAGACCTCCAGTCACTCAGAAATAAATTACTGATAGGATGTTTTTTTACTTTGTCATTTGTAGCAACGGGAAACGCAAAATGTAAATCGGGATGTGCTAAATTCTCACACTTTATATTACAGGCAGAGGCATCATCATTTGTGTTACAAAGTAAATACTGTGCATATGCAATAGCAGTTGCGAGTGTGCCAGAACCTTCTTTGCCTATAAACAATTGGGCATGAGGAATTCGACCGTTGTCGGCAGATGTTTTTAGGTGGTTAATGATATGTTCTTGACCAATGATGTCTTTAAAAAGCATAGGCAAATATAGTGTAAAGTGTTAAAGAGTCAAAGAGAGAAGCAGACAAAGATAATCTTATATATAACTAGTATAAAGGGTCGCTTTTAGGAATTAGAGTTTTTCTGAATTAATAGCGCTTACTCACTATTGAGTACTTTTTTTGTTGAAAATTATGTATTTTTATAGTCTTTACCTTCTTGTCTTATAAAAGTTTATTGAAGTAATTATTTAGATTTTTTTTTTTGATAAATAGCAGCATGTATTTATTCAAAAGAGGAATAAGTCTTCTGAGGATTCCATAATTTTTAAAAAAGAAATGCTGCTATTTTTTGAGAAACAAGAGATATATAAAGCTTCGAGAGCTTTGTGGTTACATCATTTTTTTTCATTTATTATAAACTCATAAATAATTATTTGGGCAGAAGAATATGTTATAAAACCGTCTATTAAGGCAGGAAATCAAAAAGTGGCTTTTGTAGTTAGCAAAGATGTTTTTTCCCATTTAAGTATAGTTGAAAGTTTTGATGATATAGATATGCCAGCACCTAAACATTTTGTTGAGCAAAAAGAAGCTTTGAATTGGCTGCTTGGTGATTTTTAAATACCCACACTGTGTAAAGATTCTTCTATTCATTTCGAGGGTTTAGATGCAGAAGGGAATATGCTAATGAATATAAAAACATCTCTAGATACCGTAATTGTATTAAAACTATTTAAAGACATTAAAAAAAATGATGCTTCTTATAATGAAAACCTTGGGGTCTTTCATTCACTGACCAACAGAGAAAAAGAAGTTTTATTAAAATATGCCAACGGAGTTTCTATTCAGAAAACGTCAGACACTTTCAGTATTTCTATTTTTGCTTTACAAACACACTGGAGAAATATCAAAAGGGAATTATTAATATACAGTTGAGTTGAAGCTTTCAGTTACAAGTGTTTCTATTAAAAAAACATTTAAAATTACCCAATTCTGAGTATTTCAGATTGCGTTGTAGATCTTTTAATTTGTTTCTTATGTAAGTAAGCACAGCAAATTAAAAAAACAACATTTTAATAAAAAAATTGATGCCTTTTATAGGAGAGATTTTTATTTAATACTTCAAAGGTTAAGTTGGACATATTTCTGAGATTACAAAAACGTTGTAGTAGCTTTTTTTTAGATTTATTAATACGAGTATTTAAATTAAGTATATTTGCTAACAAATTTTAATTAAACAAACAATGAAGACAATTAAAGACATCAATTTTGAAGGTAAGAAAGCCTTAGTTCGTGTAGATTTTAACGTGCCATTAGACGCAGATTTTAATGTAACGGATATTACAAGAATTAAAGCAGCAAAACCAACGGTTATCAAAATTTTAGAAGATGGTGGAGCAGCGGTTTTAATGTCGCATTTAGGTCGTCCAAAAGGAGTAGAGGCTAAGTTTTCATTAGGACACATTGTTGATAAAGTGAGTGAAGTACTCGGGGTACAAGCGAAATTTGTAGATAGTTGTGTTGGAGCAGATGCAGAAGCAGCTGTAGCAGCATTACAACCAGGAGAAGTATTGATTCTTGAAAATTTACGTTTTCATAAAGAAGAAACAGCAGGAGATGTAGAATTTTCTAAGCAACTTTCTAAATTAGGAGATATATATGTAAATGATGCCTTTGGAACTGCTCACAGAGCGCATGCATCTACAACAATCGTAGCTCAGTTTTTTGAAGAAAAAGTAGCTGGTTTTGTCATTGAAGCAGAATTGGTAAATGCAGATAAAGTATTAAAAGGAGGTAAAAAACCAGTGACTGCCATCATGGGAGGGGCTAAAGTTTCTGATAAAATTTTAATCATTGAAAAATTATTGGATGTAGCAGACAATATCATCATTGGTGGTGGAATGTCTTATACATTTTCAAAAGCAAATGGAGGTTCTATAGGAAACTCTCTTTGTCAAAACGATTTGTTAGACTACGTTTTAGAATTAGAGAAAAAAGCAGAAGCGAAAGGTGTAAAATTAATTTTCCCTATTGACAACTTCTTAGGAGATGCTTTTTCTAATGATGCAAATACTCAAATAGTATTGAAAGGACAAATTCCTGATGGATGGGAAGGATTTGATATTGGACCTCAAACAATCGAATTGTTTTCAGAGGTTATTAAAAATTCAAAAACTGTAATTTGGAACGGACCTATGGGCGTTTCTGAAATTCCATTATATGCAACCGGAACTATTGAAATAGCGAAGGCGGTAAAAGAAGCAACTGCAAACGGTGCTTTCTCTTTAATTGGAGGAGGAGATTCAGCAGCGGCAATCAATAACTTAGGTTTTGGTGAGGATGTATCATACGTTTCTACAGGTGGTGGTGCTTTGTTAGAATATATGGAAGGAAAAGAATTGCCAGGTATTGGAGCTTTAAGAGCTTAATATTTATAAGAGTGTAATAAGGGCCTTGCTGAATTCAACAAGGCCTTTTTTTGTGCTTAAATTTTAATATATTTATCTACATAAACAGGAGACGTACGATGACACCTCCCTTTTTTGAAAATGAATAAGGAATGTAATAATTACAGGCAGATATTTATAAATTACGATCAATAAGATATGAAATACACAAAAATACCGAACACAGAAATAGAAGTAAGTAAACTATGCTTAGGAACAATGACATTTGGTCAGCAAAATACAGAACAAGAAGCACATGAACAATTGAACTATGCTGCTGAAAAAGGAATCAATTTTATAGATACAGCAGAGATGTATTCTATTCCTAGTAGTCAAGAAACGCAAGGTAATTCTGAGCGTTATGTGGGGTCTTGGTTAAAGGATCAAAAAAGAGAAGACCTTGTTGTTGCAACTAAAATAGCAGGTCCAAACCCCGGTTTAAAATACATGAGAGAAAACATGGATTTCTCGAAGGAGTCTATTGATTTTGCTCTAGAAAGAAGTTTGAAAAATTTGCAGACAGATTATATAGATGTATACCAACTACACTGGCCAGAAAGAGGGGTGAATTCTTTTGGAATATTGAACTATAAACACAATCCAAAAGAACAGTGGGAAGATAACTTCAAGGAAGTTATTTATAACCTTGACTCTTTAGTTCAACAAGGTAAAATAAGACATTATGGTGTTTCTAATGAAACTCCATGGGGTACGATGCGTCATATTCAAGAAAGCAATCAGCATAATTTGTCTAGAGTAAAAACCATCCAAAATCCATATTCATTATTAAATAGATCTTTTGAAATCGGGATTTCAGAGGTTTCATTGAGAGAAAATGTTGGTTTATTGGCATACTCTCCGTTGGGATTTGGAGTACTTTCAGGCAAGTATTTTAACAATCAATTACCAGAGAAATCACGTTTAAAGCTTTTTCCTAACTTCAATAGATTTAGCAATGAGCAAGCAATTTTTTTAGCCAGAAAATATTCAGAAATGGCTAAAAAACATAATTTGAGCTTGGTAGAACTGGCACTTGCATTTGTTCAAGAACAATCTTTTTTAACTTCCTCTATAATCGGAGCTACAACAATGGAACAGTTGAAAGAGAACATAGCAACCATTGATGTAAGATTAACTTCTGAACTTCTTCAGGAAATTGACTTAATACATCGCTTACAGCCAAACCCAGCGCCATAAAGCCTCGATTTTTATTTTGGTAATTCTTTGCTGGTTTGGAGTAAATTATTTGCCGGTGGCACAAGCTAGTGTTCAGAACTATACCCAACAATAAAAAAACCTCCTTAAAAGATTAAGGAGGTTCAGAGTTTTCTAGGGACACTGCTTAGTATCCTAATTTTGTACGAGTCCTTTTTAGAACCACTGAAGCTGCTTTTTTCGCTTTTTCTGCTCCAATAGCAAGTGCTTTGTCTATTTCGTCAGTGTTACTGATATAATAGTTGTAACGTTCTCTTTGTACTGAGTATTTTTCAACTAACAATTCGTAGTAAGCTTGTTTGGCATGTCCATAGCCATAGTTTCCACCTTTGTAATTAGCTCTTAATTCAGCAATCTGTTCTTCAGAACCAATTAATTTATATAAGGCAAATAAGTTACATGTATCAGGATCTTTAGGATCTTCTATCGGAGTACTATCCGTTTGGATTTTCATTACCTGCTTGCGTAATTTTTTATTTGGTAGAAACAAGTCGATGATGTTTCCTTGAGATTTACTCATTTTACCGCCATTCGTTCCAGGAACATACATGGTTCCTTCTTGAATTTTTGCAGTAGGTAGTACAAATGTTTCTCCCATCTGATGGTTGAATCTAGCGGCCACATCACGCGTCATTTCTAAATGTTGCAATTGATCCTTTCCTACAGGAACGATTTCTGCATCATATAATAAGATGTCTGCAGCCATAAGCATTGGATACACAAATAATCCTGCATTAACATCTTCTAAACGATCCGCTTTGTCTTTAAATGAGTGTGCTAAGGTTAATCTTTGGTATGGGTAAAAACAATTTAAATACCATGTCAATTCTGTAGTTTCCGGAATATCACTTTGTCTGTAGAAAACAGTTTTGTTAACATCAAGACCAAATGCTAACCAGGCAGCGGCAGTGCTATAGGTGTTTTCTTTTAACGTTTTACCGTCTTTAATTTGAGTAAGGGAATGCATATCTGCAATAAATAAAAACGATTCGTTTTCTATATCGTTTGCCATTTCAATTGCTGGAATAATAGCTCCTAATAAATTACCTAAATGTGGTGTTCCGGTACTTTGCACACCTGTTAAAATTCTTGACATTTCTTATTATTTGAAAAGCAAAAGTAAGGAAAGCTCGTCAATCTTTTTTCTGTTGTACTGCTAAAAAATTAGAAAATTTTGTTAAGAATAGTTTATTGAGAGCTTTTTTGTATAAATTTCTTAGATTTGATGTATGATAGAGTTTTTTAAAAATATTTTTCGATTGCTATGGAGAGTTTGGTTTTATATTCTTTTTGGCGGACTTATTTTTGTTTTTGCGCCTATTTTGTTGATTGTTACGGCTAAGGAAAAGTGGTATCCAGTATTTTTTAAAATAGCAGGGTTTTGGGCTAAAATTATTTTAATTGGAATGGGATTTCGTCTAAAAAAATCTGTATTACAAGAAGTTGATAAAGAAAAGAGTTATATGTTTATTGCAAATCATACATCTATTATTGATATAATGTTGATGTTGGCTGTAGCAAAGAACCCTTTTGTTTTTGTAGGAAAACAAGAATTGGCAAAGATTCCTGTTTTTGGCTTTTTTTACAAGCGAACTTGTATTTTAGTAGATAGGAAAAGTATAAAAAGTAAACAAAAAGTATTTAAAGCTGCTCAAGAGAAAATTGATTCTGGGTTGAGTATTTGTATTTTCCCTGAAGGTTTAGTTCCTGATGATGAATCTATTGTTTTAGATAATTTTAAAAAGGGTGCATTTAGATTGGCGATTGAACATAGTTTACCAATAGTTCCCATGTCTTTTTATGATTGTAAAAAAAGGTTTTCATATACTTTTTTTAGCGGGAGTCCTGGTGTTTTAAGGGTGAAAATACTTCCATTTATTGATACTTCTCATCTCAATATAAAGTCTGCCAATGTTTTACAAGACCAATGTCATGATTTGATTTATAAAGATTTAATTTTAAATTTAAAAAGCGCTTCAAGTCATAGAAAAGGTGTAAATTATTAGAGTATTTTACAATAAATTTTTATGGATTTTGATGTTACATATTACCCGAAGTTTGAGGAAAAATTAAATATTATTTCTCATGGATTAGGTGTTGTTTTAAGTTTGATTGCTTTTCCTCTTTTGGTTTATAAAGCCTATAAAACCGGAGAAGCATTGGTTATTTTAAGTTTTGTTATCTATGGATTAAGCATGATTGTCTTGTATACTGCGTCTACATTGTATCACAGTGCAGTTGATAAAAAATATAGGTATTATCTAAATATTTTTGATCATGCATCTATTTATGTTTTGATAGCAGGTACCTATGCTCCAGTAGCTTTGGTGGTTCTTCAAGGAAAAGTAGGCTGGTTGATTTTTGGGTTTTCATGGGCTCTTGCATTAATTGGAGTATTTTTTAAGATCTATTTTATTGGGAAATATCGTTTTGTCTCTATTGTTACTTACCTTGGTATGGGGTGGATGATTGTATTTGCCATAAAATCATTGTTACAAAATTTTTCAGAAGAAGGATTAAAAATGTTGTTTTTTGGAGGGGTTTCTTATTCTATTGGAGCCATTTTTTTTATCCTTAATAAGCTGCCATATAACCACGCAATATTTCATCTGTTTGTCTTATCTGGGAGTATCTGTCATTTTATAGCAATTTATTGTTTTGCTCTTGTATAATTTGTTTTTTTTCGATATTTATGTTTAAATAATATGTATTTTCGTATAAAAAAAATTGAAATAATATGATGAGAATTTTATTAATTGATGACGAAAAAGATGCTTTAGATGTCTTAGAATGGAAACTTAAAACGTATGTTTCTAATGTGGAAATTACAACTTGTTCTAGTCCAATCCAAGCATTAGATGTGATTTCTATGACTGATCCAGATATTGTTTTTTTGGATATTCACATGCCAGAAATGGACGGTTTTACTTTTCTTGAGAAATTGCCTTCTAGAGATTTTGAATTAATTTTCACTACAGCTTTAGATGATTTTGCGTTTAGGGCAATTAAAGAAAATGCTGTTGATTATTTGTTAAAACCAATCGATAAAATTGAATTAATTACTGCTGTAGAAAAGGCAAGAAACAATGTTTATAAGGATAATTTGGCTATAAAGGCAGAAGCTATTTTACACTCTTTAAAACCAACTTCACCTAAAATAAATATAACGGCTGACGGAAAAATATATTTTTTAGAATCTAAAGATGTAATTATGTTACAGTCTGACAAAAGCTATACAACTGTTTTTCTTGAATCAGATAAAAAAATAATTGTTTCTAAGACTTTAAAAGAGGTTGAAAAAAAATTTTATACTTCATCTTTCTATAGGGTTCATAATTCCTATTTGATCAATTTGAACCATGTAAAAGAATACTTAAAAAGAGATGGAGGGGAGTTGATTTTAACAAATGGACATACTGCTAGTGTGAGTAGAAATAAAAAAAATGAACTAATTGAGAAACTTCAGCTAAATGTTTAGCGATTTTAATTCTGAATTTTTTTCATGGGTACGTGGAGCATTGCTGGTTTTGGTTATTATAAATGCTAGTGTCTATATTCAAAATAAAAAGAAGTTGTTTTTATATTACAGCTTGTATCTTTTGTTTATTTTCTTGTATTTTTTTAAACCAGTTGCTCCTGCATACCTGTTTGGCTTTTATACTTATTTCGGATACTCTTTATTGTATGTTGCTTTTGCCTTTTACACCGAGTTCACTAGAATACTTGTTTCTACAAAAGTAAAAATTCCAAAGTGGGATTGTTATTTTAAAATTCAAATGTATTGCTTATTACTTTATTCTTTATCACTTCCTGTGATTTATTATTTCTTTGGTTTTCCTGTCTATAGATTCTTTCTTTTGGTTTTTTCAATACTATTAGGGTTGTACTCGATTTTTGCTTATGTTGTTATTTCATCCATTAAAAGAAGAAATGTTACACTTTTTATTTTTGGATCTGCCTCTTTTTTAATTCTTGGTAATGTGAGCACTTTTTTTAAAACTGTTTACAAAGATAACTTGCATGCTTTAAGTTTTGAGCCTATGGCTTTTACTTACTTTGGAGCTATTTTAGAAGCATTGGTTTTTACTTATATTATGGGAGCTGTCTTCAAACAAATACTTGAGAAGAAGACCGACTTAAAAATTCAATATGTATTAAAAGGAAAAGAAGCTTCAGAGCTGAAAATGAAGGCTTTACAGGGTCAGATGAATCCTCATTTTTTGTTCAACTCATTGAATTCTATTAATAACTTTGTCTTACAAAACAAGGTAGAAGAAGCTTCTGATTATATTACTTCTTTCTCAAAACTAATTAGGAAAGTTTTAAAGAATTCAGAGAACTTACAAATTCCATTAAATGAAGAGTTGGAAATTTTAGAAATGTATATAAACCTTGAGAAAAGTAGAATTAGTGGTGGTTTTGAATATAAATTGATTATTGATCCGAGGCTTGTATTAAATGAAATCAAAGTACCTCCTTTGTTTTTACAACCATATATTGAGAATTCAATTTGGCATGGTTTGGCAGGTAATTTGGGTGAAAAAAGAATACAGTTAGATGTAATAAAAGAGGATGAAGATATTGTTTTTTTAATAAATGACAATGGGCCAGGAGTAAATAAGGCTGTCATAGATAAAAATAGGGATTTGTCGAAAAGAAATTTTTTTGGATCTATTGTTACAGAAAAGAGAATTAGACTGATGCATGAAGCTGGCCAAGTTGAAATTTACACAGAAAATATTTCTAAAAATGGAATTACAGGTACGTTGGTTTATTTAAGATTCCCTTTAAAAAAAGTAAATCGTTCCGTTTGTTAGTCAGATGGTACTATTGAGCTTCATATAGAGGAGATTTATTTTTCTGAGTAAAATAACAATTCGTTTTGTTTACATTTGCACCCTAGTTACACAATAATAATTTTTAACAAATGTTAATTTCTTTTAAACCATTTGTATATAATGGATATTAAAAGTATATTAGGGGATATAAATATAAATCTTAGGGGTAGGATTTATTTATTCCTTGGGCTCTCATTAATTTGAGAGCCTAAGTTTTTTATAACCATTCTTTAAAAGGAATTTTGCTTAGACTCGAATTATAGTATTTGACTTGTCCAGTAACTTCATCCCCAAGCCATAAAGGTTTCTCAAATTCTTCTCCTTCAGATTTTAGTTCAATTTCTGCGATAACAAGTCCTTTGTTTTCATCTAAAAACACATCAACTTCAAAAGTATGATTATTGTTTTTGATAAGGTACCTGTATTTTTCTATGATGTTTTCTTCACATAAAAGAAGGAGTTGCTCTCCTTCATTTATTGAGATCTCTTTTTCCCATTCATATCTCGTGGTTCCAGAAGAGTTCGTGATGCCTTTAATGGTTAAAAAGCCTTTATTGTCAAGAATCCTAACACGCACCACGCGATTTTTGTCGGAATTCAAAAATCCTTGTTTAATAAAGTGTTTTTGATAACTCGTTTGAATAAAAGACTTATCGTTTACAAGAAACTTTCGTTCTATTTCTAAAGGCATATTTATAGGTTTTTTACTTACTCTTGCGTAAAAATATGTAAAATAGTTAAGTTAATAGTATCTTTGCAAAACAGACTTTAGAAAAAAGGTATGTGATGTCTCAAGAACCTATGATATTGTTATTATTCTAATTACTTTAGTGAAATTAATATATTTAAAAATTAAATTATTTTTTATGAAATATCTTTTTAGAGTTTCAATTTTTTTTATTTGCTTAAAGTGCTGGGCGCAAGTTGATTATAGTTCTCGTTGGGGAGAGCATTATTCATATAACCATGTGGTTGATTTTGTTAAGCAACCTGAAGCAATCTATTCAATTACAGAAAGTTGTGTCTTTGCGTATGATCTAATCACAGACGAAATCACTAAAACCTCTTCTGTAGATGGTTTGTCAGGTAATTTGACTTCATCGATTTGTTATAGCTCAAGTGAGAAAAAACTGATTATCGGTTATGATAATGGTTTGATAGAAATTTTAGATGAAAATAACACGATAAAAAGAGTCGTAGATGTTTTTTTGTCTGATATTTCTACTGAAAAAAGAATCAATTCGATTTATGAATATGATAACAAATTATATCTGTCTGTACCATTTGGTGTGGTTGTATATAATTTATTAGACTTAGAGTTTGAGGATACTTATTTTATAGGTGAAAATTCTACCTCAGTTAAGGTCAACAGTGTTATTATTATAAACGGATACATTTATGCCGCTTCTAGTAATGGAGTATACATTGCCGACGCTAGTTCTAACTTGAATGATTCTAATAATTGGATAAAAACATTTTCAGGTGAATTCTTTCAGACTAATGAATTCAATGGGGATTTGTTAGTTTCTAAAGGTAATAGTGTGTATTCAATAGTTAACAACGCGATGCTTGATCTTAAAATATCTGTTGGGTCAAAGATTGTTGATATGAACTCAACAATTTCAAATATTAATCTGGCAACTTCAGAACAGGGGTTTATATACGGTATAGATTATGGTCTAGAGGTGTCTACTAATGATTCACCTTCCTTTACTGTGAGCTCTATATATTCAGACAATGAGTTTGTCTATTTAGGGTCAGAGGAGAGAGGGGTTCTTAAAAGTTCGTTGCTTTTCCCTAATGATTTTTCAGAAATTCATCCAGAGGGGCCGGTTTCAAATGATATATTTTCGATGACCGTTAATAAAAAAGATATTTGGGTCGTTTACGGTGCTTATGACTTTTATGCGCCAGAAGGTCTTAAAAGGCCTGTTGATCATTACAATGGAACAAATTGGGTGAATATACCTGTTGATGAATTAACAATTAATAACCAATCACCTGTTGAGGATTTAGTACATGTAACAGTTGACCCATTGAATAGTGATAAAGTCTATATAAGCTCTTGGGCAGCAGGAAATGGAGATGCAGATTCAATTGATAAGGGAGGTGTGTTAGTGCTTCAAAATGATACATTCTATGATTTTTGGAATGTGGAAAATAGTGGCCTTACAAATCTTATTTTTCCGAATAGTAATCCAGATAAAGTTTATACCACCACTAGAGTTGGGAATACAGTTTTTGATAGTAAGGGCAATTTATGGCTTATAAATTCTTTAGTTTATGATGGCTCTGGAGCGTTAAAGAAGTTGTCTTCAGATGGAGAGTGGACAGGTCATGAATTGACGAGAAATACGTCACATTACGATGAATTAGTAGTTGATGAAATAGGGAATATTTGGGTTGGGTCACAGGAAGAAGGTATGTTAGTTTACAATGAGGATTTTGAAGGAAAAATTGAAAAAGCTGAGTTAAATATTAGCGTAGGTGGGTTGCCAGAGAATAGGGTCAAAGCTATAGCTGTAGGTATTGATGGAAATATTTGGGTTGGAACCCTAAATGGGGTGGTGCTGTTTTCTGATGTAGAGAATGTTTATTCTGAAAGTTTTCAAGACGCTGAACCTATAATAATTGAAAAAGATGGAGAGGCTTCAATACTTTTAGATGGAGCAAATATGAATGATATTCTTATTGACGGTGCGGGAAATGTTTGGTTTGCAACTTCTAACGGAGGGGTGCTTAAAACAAACTCAACAGGTAAGAAAATATTGGAAGGTTTTAATACAGACAATTCACCATTACCATCAAACGATGTGTTAAAAATTAGTATGGATGAGTCTACGGGGACTGTTTATTTTGGAACAAGTAAAGGGATTCTTTCTTATAAAACAGGAGTTGCTTCTTATGGAGAAAACCTTACTGATGTATATGCGTATCCAAACCCTGCTTTAAAGCAGCATAATCAAGTTTCAATAGTTGGAAAAAGCTCAAACTTTCCGTTAGGGGCTAACGTTAAAATCTTAGATGTAGCTGGAAATTTGGTGTATGAATCAAGTGCAATTGAATCTCAGTCTGAACTTGGTGGTAAATTTGTATGGGATAAAACTAATTTAGCAGGTACTAAAGTCGCGTCAGGAGTTTATATTGTTTTGGTATATGATGCGGATAATAACCAAACGACATCTACTAAAATTGCAATTATCAATTAATGCAAGTCCAAACTAAGGCTATTGTATTGTCTTCTTTAAAATACGGAGATACTAGCCTAATAGTTCGTTGTTATACAGAAAAGGCAGGTGTAAAAAGTTATATGCTTCGTTCGGTATTGAAAACAAAAAAAGGAAAGCTAAGACCAGCCTATTTTCAGCCTTTAAGTCAATTAGATTTAATAGCCACTCATTCGAATAAAGGAACTTTAAATTCGATTAAAGAAGCAAGAATATCTTATGCATATGGGAGTATGTATTCTGATTATGTCAAACAATCAATTGTTTATTTTATTGCAGAAATGTTAAGTAACTCTGTGCAAGAAGAAGAAGGGAATGAGCCCTTGTTTTCTTATATCGAAACCTCTTTAAAGTGGTTAGATCTTCATGAGCATGTTGCAAATTTTCATTTTATTTTTTTAATCAATCTCACAAAATTTTTAGGCTTTTATCCAGATGAACTGTCTGCTCATAATTTTTCTTTTGATATGAAGGAAGGTGTTTTTACAGATAAGGCTTTTGTAGGGCCTTGTTTAACAGGAAACGATTTGACTTTGTTTAAAAGTCTTTTAGGCATAAAATTTGATATGTCAAATGAGTTGTCTTTCAACGTTAATTCAAGGCAACGCTTATTAGAAATTATTATAGAGTATTACGAATTGCATTTGACAGGTTTTAGAAAACCTAAGTCAATTCAAGTATTGAAAAAATTATTTAGTTAATGGAGAAATTAATAACAGTTGTTATTTTTTTGTTTGGTTTTTTGCAAGTCGAGGCGCAGCAACTTACTGTTGTTGGCAGTGATTCTTCATTGCCCGTTAAAGGCGTTTCCATATCAAATAAGGACAAGTCGATTATTGTTTATACAGACAAAGATGGAAATATAGACATGTCTGTGTTTGTAAAAGAACATGCTGTCTTTTTGTATCATCATCTTTTTGTAAAAAAGAAGTGTGTTATTTCAGACCTAAAAAGCGCTCAATATTCCGTTACTATAGATAGAGTTACCGAAGCACTCGAAGAAGTAGTTGTTTCTGTGACAAGAACTAAAGAAAAAAAGAATAGAATAGCAGAACAAATAGAAGTTATTAGTTCTAGAGAAATAAAAAAAATTGCCCCACAATCCTCGGCCGATCTTTTAGCTAAAACGCCTGGTATCAAAGTTCAAAAATCTCAATTTGGAGGAGGTAGTCCCGTATTAAGAGGAATGGAGGCGAATAGAGTTTTATTGGTTGTTGATGGTGTTCGAATGAACAATGCCATTTATAGAAAAGGGCATTTACAAAACGGAATTACTGTTTCTCCTTCTATTTTAGACAGGGTTGAGGTTTTATTCGGACCCTCTTCTGTTATTTATGGCTCAGATGCTTTGGGAGGGGTGATTCACTATTATACAAAATCGTTAAAAACTGCAGAGTTTAATGAAGTGAAATCTTCTGTTTATTCCAGAGTAAGTTCAATAAATGATGAATTTACAACGCATGTTGACACAGAATTAAGTTTTCAAAAATGGGCTTCTTATACAAGTGTTTCTTACAGTAGCTTTGGTGATCTGAAAATGGGAAAAAACCGCACACATGGATATGAAGACTGGGGGAAAGTTTATCGATATTCAGATAACTCAGAAACAATTGCTAACGAAGAAAGCATTGTAAACTCAGATCCAAATACACAAATAAATACAGGTTTTTCTCAAATAGACCTTCTTCAAAAGATATATATACCGGTTTCGAATGATATTGAGCTGTTATTTAATTTTCAATATTCAAAATCATCTGATATCCCTAGATTTGATAGATTGACAGAGTTGACAACAGATTCGGAAGGGTTGGATGTGTTAAAATTTGCTGAGTGGTCCTACGGACCTCAAAAAAGATTACTGCTCTCTACTCAATTGATGTTAAGTGAAGTACATAAATGGATTGATAGAGGAACAATAACACTTGCATATCAAGATATTGGAGAATCTAGAATTCAAAGAAAATTTAGTGCAATTAATGAACGTTCATATCGAAATGAAGATGTTGATGTATTTAGTTTGAATGCTGATTTTTCTGTTGCACTGACAGAAGCAAAAAACAGAAACTTATCTTATGGTTTTGAAATAATATATAATAAAGTGAATTCTAGTTCGAAAGGTGAATATTTAGATATAGATGATTCTACGAATCAAATTAAAGGAATTTTAGGTAATTACCCTGTTCAATCGAGGTATCCTGACGGAGGTTCGGATTATGCTACTCAAGCAATATATGCTGAGTATCGTCAAGACTTGAATCGAAAGAATACCTTAAACACAGGAATTCGTTTTACAAATACACATTTAAATGCGATATGGTTAGATAATCCAGATAGTATATTGGAAAAGGTGATTCCAGATGCACCGATTTCATTACAAAATAATGCTTTAACAGCTACTATTGGACATGTTTATAAACCAACAGAGCTTTTGAAGTTGAGTGCTGTTTTGTCTTCTGGTTTTAGATCGCCTAATGTAGATGATATCGGTAAAATACGTGAAAAAGGAGGGTACGTTACAGTTCCTAACACTCAATTAGATCCAGAATTTGCCTATAATTCTGAAATTGGGATATTGCACTATTTTAATAATAAAAGATTTAGTGCAGGGCTAAATGTTTATTATACGTTATTGAATAACTATATCATAAGAGCTCCCTATGATGTCAATGCGCAAGCAGAAGGTGATTTCGAGATTGAATACAACGGAGAAACTGCAAAAGTGCTCGCAAATGTAAATAGAGGGAAAGCCTATGTTACGGGTGGTTCATTTCATTTTAGAGGAGAATTAAGTGAACATTGGTTTACAAGAGGAGCTGTGACTTTTACAGAAGGTAAAACATATGACACAACAGAATATATGTCTTCAATTCCACCACTATTTGGAAATCTAGGTTTTACTTATAGAATAGAAAAATTTGATTTTGATTTTGAATATGAATTCAATACTGCAAAGAAATCGGAGAAGTACAATTTATTTGAAGGAATAGATAATATAGATCAGACACCACTAGTTGAGGAAAATGCTGTTTCTGATATTGATAAATATGCAGGAACTCCTGCTTGGGATGTATTCAATTTCTCCGTTTTTTATGAAATAAATAACACACTTGAAATACAATTAAAAACAACCAATATTTTAGACAAGCATTATAAGGAATTTGCATCTGGAATTAGCGCTCCAGGAAGAAGTTTTTCAACCTCTGTAAGATACATGTTCTAGATGTTTTGCAATGTCAATTACAATTGTTAATGTAATTAGAAATAGAATTGAATTTCTCTTCTTCTCATTCCAACTATTATTTCTATTTTTGCTACAATGAAATTTACTTATGGAAGTCAGGAAAAATTAAAAAGTAAAAAAGCAATTGAACAATTGTTTATTGAAGGAAACTCAGTTTCTGCGTATCCCTTGCGTATGGTTTTTTTAAAAAAAGAACACAATTCAAATTCTTTTCTACAATTAGGGATCTCTGTACCAAAAAGAAAAATTAATAAAGCGGTACATAGAAATAGGATTAAAAGAGTTCTTAGAGAGGTTTATAGGCATAATAAATATGAATTTTGCAACGGACTTGAAGAAAAATATATAGGAATGTTTTTATTTTTAGATAATAAAGAATGGGAACAAGAACAGCTGAGGTTTAAAATGAAAAAGTTGGCGTCAAAATTTTTAGAAAAAATAACACCAGTAGAATAATAGAACAATGATAAAGAGAGGTTTTGATATTCTTTTTTCACTAATTATAATTTGTACCATTTTAATTTGGATGGTTCCTGTAGTTGCTATAATTATTTTTATTGGTACAGGTGAACGTCCTTTTTACAGACAAGAACGGGTTGGGAAAAACGGAAAATTATTTCAGATTTATAAGTTCCGAAGCATGAAAGGAGTACCTCCAGTCAATGACCCTTTGTTGTCAGATGAAGAAACGGTTCGAATTACAAGGTTTGGAAAAGTCCTTCGAAAATATAGAATTGATGAATTTCCACAATTTTTTAATGTTTTAACAGGACAAATGAGTGTTGTAGGACCTCGACCTGAAAGACAATTTTTCTTAGATAATATAATTATTCACACTCCAAGGTACAAACAACTGCAACAATTAAGACCAGGAATTACATCTTTAGGGCAGATTCGATATGGATATGCTGATAGTTTAGAGCAAATGAAATTAAGAGCAAGGTATGATTTAGTTTATCTAGATAATGTATCTTTGTTGACCGATATAAAAATAATCCTATATACTATAGTTGTAGTCGTTAAAGGGAAAGGAAAATAAAACACGTACATAATGAACATTCTTATTTTAGGCGCTGGAGGAAGAGAGCACGCTTTTGCATTAAAACTTTCAGAAAGTAAAAAATTATCTAAACTTTTTGTTGCTCCAGGGAATGCTGGAACTTCACAATGTGCGATCAATGTAGGTATTGATCCTGTAGATTTTCAAGCAGTGAAAAAAACAGTTTTAGAGAATAATATTGAGATGGTAATTGTAGGGCCTGAAGCTCCTTTAGTAGCTGGTGTTCACGATTTTTTCTTACAAGATGATGCTCTTAAAAACATTCCAGTCGTAGGGCCTAAAAAAGATGGTGCTGAATTAGAGGGAAGTAAAGAGTTTTCTAAAAAATTCATGAAATCTCATGGAGTTCCTACAGCAGGATATGAAGCTTTTACAAAAGAAAAATTGACTGAAGGGAAAGCCTTTTTAGAAACACTAAAAGCACCTTATGTATTAAAAGCTGATGGCTTGGCAGGTGGTAAAGGTGTATTGATCTTGGAATCTTTAGAGGAAGCAAAATCTGAATTAGAAGAAATGTTAGCAAACAATAAGTTTGGTGAAGCTTCGTCAAAAGTTGTGATTGAAGAATTTCTAGATGGTATTGAATTGTCTGTTTTTGTATTAACAGATGGGAAAAATTATAAAGTATTACCTTCTGCAAAAGATTATAAAAGAATCGGTGAGGGAGATAAAGGTTTAAACACAGGTGGAATGGGAGCAATATCTCCAGTTCCTTTTGCTGATGAAGACTTTTTGAAAAAAGTTGAAGACCGTGTGGTAATTCCTACGGTTGAAGGTTTGCAAAAAGATGGTATCGACTATAGAGGGTTTATCTTTATTGGTTTGATGAACATTGGAGGAGATCCATTTGTGATCGAATACAATGTGCGTATGGGAGATCCAGAAACAGAAGTAGTAATTCCAAGAATTAAGTCTGATCTATTAGACTTGTTTGAAGGAGTAGCAACGCAAACACTAGATCAAAAGTCTTTTGAATTGACTTCTAAAACGGCCACAACTGTTATGTTGGTTGCTGGTGGATATCCAGAAGCATATGAAAAAGGAAAAGTAATAACAGGATTAGAGAATGTAAAGGAATCAACTGTTTTTCATGCGGGTACTACAACATCCAAAGAAGGTGAGGTTGTAACTCATGGAGGACGTGTAATGGCTTTTACTTCCTTAGGAGACTCTATGGAAGAAGCTTTAGAGAAAACGTATAAAAGTATTGCTAAAGTAAATTTTGAAGGCATGAACTACCGTAAGGACATCGGTTTTGATCTTAAAAATTTATAAATTCCTTTTATAGAAATTAAGATTGTCTTAATCTATAGAAAATGTCAAAAGAAAAAGCACTAAATGCCTTTTCGACTTCTACAGAAGTTGCAAAAAATAAAATTCTAATAGCCCCATTAAATTGGGGTTTAGGACATGCAACCCGATGTATCCCAATTGTTTATTTTTTACAAGAAAATAATTTTATTCCCGTTATAGCGAGTGATGGTGTTGCTTTGTCTTTTTTGAAAAAAGAACTCCCAAATCTCGAATTCTTAGAACTGACTTCTTATAATATTAGGTATTCAAAATTTGGCTTTTTATTGAAATGGAAATTGATTGCTTCTTTTTTTTCAATTCTAAAAGCAGTTCATAAAGAACAAAAAATAATTGCAGACTATGTTGAAAAAGAAAATGTTGTTGGAATTATTTCAGACAATAGATTTGGTGTCTACCATAAAGAAACCCCATCAGTTTATATAACACATCAGTTACATGTGTTTTCTGGTATTACTACTTTTTTTAGTTCTAAACTACATCAAAGAATTATTTCAAAATTTGATGCCTGTTGGGTTCCTGACTCTATCGGAAAAAAAAGCCTTTCTGGAAAATTATCAAATATGGGTTTTTCTAAAACGCCCGTTTCATATTTAGGAAATATATGCCGATTAATTTTAGAAGAGAATACATATATATATGATCTTCTTGTGTTACTTTCTGGTCCAGAGCCTCAAAGGACTCTTTTTGAGGAAAATCTCTTTCTGCAGTTAGAAAACTATAAAGGGAAAGTTCTTTTCGTACGAGGTGTTTTAGATAATAAAGTGTTAAACTCAGCAAGCAAAAATCAGGAAATTGTAAATTGTTTGCAAACAACAGAATTACAATATGTTATAAATAGTAGTAAGCTTGTTTT